>LSQX01054273.1_pt1 | contig 19759 bp, 19 predicted proteins | sample 654561 | NCBI WGS metagenome assembly LSQX01 (sample SAMN04489861, study PRJNA283612) | anaerobic digester metagenome | isolation source: 4 biogas reactors fed with cattle manure at either 37C or 55C with and... | place: Denmark: Kongens Lyngby | collected 2014
GTGCGAACAGCTGCTCGGCCGACGCGTCGCACGGCGTGTACTTGCGCTCGGGCGCGTACGGGAACTGCTCCCCCGGCCCGAAGACGTGGCAGTGCGCGTCGACGGCACCCTCCGGCAGGCGGAAGGAGGGGATGCTGGGACCGTCGTACCAGTCGAGCCAGCCGGCGGTCTTCTCGAACCCGCCCGTGGTGTCGCCGTGCGCCATGCTCAGTCCTCCACGTATTCCAGGCCGGCCTTCGCGAGCGGCTCGCGCATGCCGTAGAGATCCAGACCAAGCACGCCCTCTTCGAACTGCGTGCGCTTCGAGCCCTCGTTGTCCTCACGCTTCTGCGCAGCATCCGCCACCGCACCGACGACCGCGCGCGGCACGACCACGACACCGTCGACGTCGGCGACGACGACGTCGCCCGGGTTGACGAGGGCGTTCGCGACGACGACGGGGATGTTGACCGAACCGAGGGTGGCTTTGACGGTGCCCTTGGCGCCGATCGCGCGGGAGAAGACCGGGAACTGCATCTCTTCGAGGTCTTCGACATCGCGCACGCCGCCGTCGATGACCAGGCCCTTCACGCCGCGCGAGGCGAGCGAGGTGGCCAGCAGGTCGCCGAAGAAGCCGTCCTCACTCTCGGTGGTGCATCCAGCGACGACCACGTCACCCGCCTGCACCTGCTCGGCCGCGACATGCATCATCCAGTTGTCGCCGGGCTGCAGCAGCACCGTCACCGCGGGGCCGCACAGCTTCGCGCCCTTGTAGACGGGGCGGATGTACGGGCGCATGAGGCCCACGCGGCCCATCGCCTCGTGGATCGTGGCGACGCCGAAGGTCGACAGACGCTCGACGTCTGCCGGGTCGGGGCGGTCGATCTTCGTGCGGACGATGCCGAGATTGTTCAAACGCATGTGGGTGTGTGTTCCTTTCAGAGTCCGCGTGCCGACAGGGCGCGGTCAAGGCGGGGGTAGACGCGGCGGGCGTTGGCCTCGTACACGCGCAGGCGCTCGTCATCGGTCAGGTGGGGGGTCACATCGACATAGCGCTTCGTGTCATCGAAGTAGTGGCCGGTGCGCGGGTCGATGTCGCGGACGGCGCCGATCATCTCGCTCGCGAACAGCACATTGTCGACGGGCACCACATCGGTGAGCAGGTTGATGCCCGGCTGATGGTAGACGCAGGTGTCGACGAAGACGTTATCGAGCAGGTAGTCCGCGAGTTCGGGCTTGCCGAGCGCGGTAGCGAGGCCGCGGAACCGACCCCAGTGGTAAGGAATCGCGCCGCCGCCGTGAGGAATCACGAGCTTCAGGTCAGGAAAATCTTTGAACAGGGTGTCGCCTCCGCGAATCAGCTGCATGAACGCGGTGGTGTCGGCGTTCAGGTAGTGGTCGCCGGTGGTGTGAAACACGTCTGGCTTGCAGGTGCCGCTGACGTGCACCATCGCGGGCACCTCATATTCGACGAGCTTCTCGTAGATCGGGTACCAGGAGCGGTCGGTGATCGGCGGCGACGTCCACTTGCCGGCCGAGGGGTCGGGGTTGATGTTGACGGTGACGGCGCCGAGCTCTTCGACGGCGCGGGTGAGCTCTTCGACGGTGGTCGCGGGGTCTTCGCCGGGCGACTGGGGCAGCATGGCACCCATGAGGAAGCGGTCGGGGAACAGCTCGGACACGCGGGCGACGAGGTCATTGCAGAGGCGCGACCAGGTCTTCGACACCTCAATGTCGCCGATATGGTGCGCCATGAACGAGGCGCGGGGGCTGAACACGGTGACGTCACTGCCACGCTCGTCCATCAGGCGCAGCTGGTTTGCCTCGATGGTCTCGCGAATATCGTCATCCGAAATCTTCAGAGCCGCAGGATCGGGCGCGTCGCCCTGCCCCTTTGTGAATGCGATCTGCAGATCGCGCCAGGCACCCATCTGCTCGGGGGCGGTGGTGTAGTGGCCGTGAATGTCGATAATCAACGGGGTGTCATCCTTGTCACTGAAACGAAGCGCAGGTCTGCGGTGACTCCATGGTAAGTCCGCACCTGTATTTAGTCGAATAGATTGGCAACCACGACCGCATAGATAGAATCAATACATGTCGTTCGTCGATCTCAACCAGCTGCGCACCTTTGTGGTGCTCTACGAGCTGCGCAGCGTCACGGCCGCCGCGGAGCGCATGCGGGTCACGCAGCCGACGGTGAGTTACACCCTGAAGCGCCTGCGCGAACGGTTTGGCGACGACCTGTTTCGCCGTGAGGGGCACGACATGGTGCCTACGGCGCGGGCCACACAGCTCTTTGGCCCACTGCACGAGGCGCTCGCACAGATTGATACGACCGTCGACGATTCGGGCCCGTTCGAACCTGCGGAATTCAGCGGTGAGCTCGCTCTTGGGCTGACCTCGATTGGTGAACAGACCTTCCTTCCGCCCATCATGACCGCCCTCACCCGTGAGTCGGCTCACCCGCACCTGCAGGTCGAGCGCCTCGACTCGGATCAGGTCGAAGACAGACTGATCCGCGGCTCAATCGACCTCGCGATGACCGTGTCGATGATCACGAGCCCGCGGCTGTGGCGCTCGCATGTGCGAGCGGTCGAGTATGTGGCGCTGTGCTCGGCCCTGCATCCATTGCCCGCAACGTCACCCGAGATGTTCGCGGATCGCCACTTCTTGCGCGTGTCTGCGCGCGGCGGTCACGTGTTTCCGCTGCAGGTGCTCACCGAGCACGGGCTCATGCCCCAAGTGTCACTCACCGTTGAGGAGTACGCGACCGTACCAACCGTGCTGCTCGCGACCGACCTCGTCGTGCTGCTGCCGAGGCACGTCGCAGAAGTGTTTCGCAGCTGGTTTGACGGGCTGAAGATCTTCGACCTGCCCTGGCCTGCGCAGAGCACACCGGTGTCGCTCTACACGAGACGCGAGGCGAGCCTCACGCCCACCCAGAAGTGGTTTCGCCAGGTGGTGCTTGACGCGGTGTCCGAGCGCAGCGAACTGTCGAGATAGCCTCGCCCAGCCCCGGTCACCACACGCGGATGTCGCTACCCCTCGTGGCGGCGCTTCGTGCGATTCCAGCTCGCCTTCGCGGGCGCGAAGGGGCTGCGCACATGAATCGCCCATGACGAGTGCGGGTGAATCGACAAAATCGCCCGCTCGTAGAACGCCTTCGCCTCCTCGGACAAGCGATCGACGACCGCATCCTTATCGGTGTCATCCTCGGGCCTTGGCCGCAACGCCTTCCACACCAGCTGCACCTCGGGCGCGCCCGTGGGAATGCCGTCGAGGTCGAGCACGGCGCGATCCCAGGGCAGCTGCAGCCGAGGATCACGCTTGTAGACCCAGGCCCTCGGCGCGCCGTCTTCGACGTTGACCCGCAGCACCCACGCGTCGCGCTCGGTGTCGCGCACCAGCACGGGCTGCACCTCGTCGGTCTCGCTCACCTCGGCGTATGGCACGAGCTCTTCGTCTCGCACCGCCCACACGTCGTAGCCGTCCGGCAACGAGGCGATGAGCGCCACGAGATCGGTGCGCACGACACTCACATCGATATTGCGTCGCTCGCGAATCGGTTCACCGAGCCAGCGGTCAAGCGCCGCACCGCCCGAGAGCCACCACCGTACCTCGGCCGCCGCCAAGAGGTCGGCAGTGGCCGCAGGGGTGAGCGGCTGCCAGCCGAGATCGAGCGTCGGAGTGGAAGATGCCATGCGTTCAGGGTACCGCTGCGCGCTGAGAGCGTGTTACCGCTCGAGCACGACGGCCAGCCCCTGCCCCACGCCGATGCAGATCGCGGCGACCGCGATTCCCCCACCACGACGCTTCAGCTCGTGGACTGCATGACCGATGATGCGGCCACCCGATGCACCGAGCGGGTGGCCGATCGCGATCGCCCCACCGTGCACATTGAGCTTTGCCGGGTCGAGCTCTGGCCAGCCCGCGAGGCAGGCCAGCGACTGCGAGGCGAAGGCCTCATTCAGCTCGACAACATCAACATCGGCCCAGGTCTTGCCCGCTCGGGCGAGCGCCTTGTTGGCTGCCTCGATCGGCGCGATCGGGAACTGATCGGGGTCCACGCCGTGCGCGGCGCGGCCCGCAACGCGGGCAAGCGGCTCGAGGTCAAGCGCGCCCTCGGCTCCGAGCAGCACCGCGGAGGCGCCGTCGTTGATGGACGATGAGTTGCCCGCGGTCACGGTACCCGTGCCATCGGTCGCAAAGAGCGCCTGCAGGGTCGCGAGCTTCTCGACCGAGGTGGTGTCACGAATGCCCTCATCTCGCGCAAGCTCGTGCCCCTCGACCTGCACGATCTCGGCGTCGTAGCGTCCGGCAGCCCACGCTTCAGCGGCGAGCTGGTGCGAGCGCACGGCGAAGGCATCCTGCGCCTCGCGAGTGATGCCCCACTCGCGCGCGGTCTGTTCTGCGGCCTCGCCGTTTGAGATGGTCCAATGGGTCGGCAGCGCGCGGTTTGTCATGCGCCACCCAATCGAGGTGTTCCACATGGTCTGGTTGCCGACCGCGGGCCACGGCTTCGACGATTTCTCAACGACATATGGCGCGCGACTCATTGACTCGACACCTCCGGTGAGCACCAGCTCGGCATCGCCCGATTCAATCGCGCGCGACCCCTGCACGACCGCCTCGACGCTCGAGGCACACAGTCGGTTGACGGTGACGCCGGTGACCGAGGTCGGCAACCCCGCGAGCAGCGCGCCGAAGCGCGCAACATTACGGTTGTCTTCGCCAGCCTGGTTCGCGTCGCCAAAGATCACGTCGGCGATGCGCGCGGGGTCGATCCCGGTGCGCTCGACGGTCGCACGCATCACGACGGCAGCGAGGTCGTCGGGGCGCACACTCGAGAGTTCACCGCCCGCGCGGCCAAACGGGGTGCGAACGGCGTCATATATGAACGTGCTGGTCATGATGCTCCTTTGCGAGATTTCAGACTACTTCGCGGTCGCGTCGATCAGGGAGAGACCGGTGAGGGCAGCGAGGCTCAGGGCGGTGTTGTCGCCGAATGCTTCGGTGACCGCAAACCCATCGGGGGTGACGTCGAAGATGGCGTGGTCGGTGTAGACGCGGGTCACGCACCCTGCCCCGGTCAGCGGGTAGCTGCAGGTATCAACAAGCTTTGACTCGCCAGTCTTGGTCAAGAGGTCGGTCATGACATAGACCGACTTCGCGCCGATGGCGAGATCCATCGCCCCACCAATCGCAGGGATCGCACCCGGTGCGCCCGTCGACCAGTTCGCGAGATCACCGTTTGCCGCGACCTGAAACGCGCCGAGCACGCACACGTCGAGGTGCCCGCCGCGCATCATGGCGAATGAATCAGCGTGATGAAAATATGCGGCGCCCGCCTGCTCGGTGACGGGCTGTTTGCCCGCGTTGATCAGGTCGGGGTCGATCTGCCCTTCGGCTGGCGCCTCGCCCATGCCGAGCATGCCGTTTTCCGTGTGCAGAATGATCTCTTCATCTGCGGGCAGATAGTTCGCGACGAGCGTTGGCGCGCCGATGCCGAGGTTCACGAAGGATCCCTCGGGAATGTCGGCGGCGATGCGAGCGGCAAGCTCCTGCCGGCTGATGCGGGTGCTGGGTGCGGTGTGCGATTCGGTCGTCATCGTGCCTGCTCCTCGGTCGTGTCGTCTGCTGTGGTCACCGCGTCGAGGGGTCGCCCCTCAATATCAACCCCGCCGACAAACTCGCCGTCGCGCGCCCAGGCGCGATCGCCGAGCGCGACGACGCGATTGACAAAGATGCCGGGGGTGACGACGGTCTCAGGATCGAGCGAGCCGAGCGGCACAATCTCGTCAACCTGCGCAATGGTGGTGGTTGCGGCGGTCGCCATGATGGGCCCAAAGTTGCGGGCGGTCTTGCGAAAGGTGAGGTTGCCCCAGCGGTCGGCCTTCAACGCGCTGATCAGCGCGAAGTCAGCCTTGATGGGGTACTCGAGCAGGTAGGTGCGGCCGTCGATGACGCGCGATTCCTTGCCCTCGGCGAGCTCGGTGCCAACGGCAGTCGGCGAGAAGAAGGCGCCGATGCCGGCGCCCGCCGCGCGGATGCGCTCGGCGAGGTTGCCCTGCGGCACGAGCTCCAGCTCGATCTCACCGTCGCGGTAGAGCCCATCGAACACCCACGAGTCGACCTGGCGCGGAAACGAGCAGACAATCTTGCGCACGCGCCGCTTGGCGAGCAACGCCGCGAGCCCCACGTCACCATTGCCCGCGTTGTTGTTTACCACGGTGAGGTCTTTCGCGCCCTGTGCAATCAGCGCGTCGATCAATTCGACCGGTTGTCCCGCGCGACCGAAGCCACCGATCATCACGGTTGCCCCGTCGTGAACACCCGCGACGGCCTCCTCGACCGAAGCGACAGTCTTGTCAATCATTCGTCATCCACCTAGTTTTCGCTGTGCGAAGCGACTTTCGCTATTCGAACTACAGCCTAACCCGTCTCCATCAGAAAAGAAATGTCGATTTGCACTTGAAATCGTTGGGGTACTGACTATATGCTCGTTTCATTCGCAGCGTCGCGCACGCCCAGAACCAAGGAGCACCCCATGCAGTACTACCGCGATGGTTTCTACCCCGGAGACCCCACCCTTCTTCCCGCAGCACCCGCAGGCGTGCACGGCGGTGAGCCAGCCTCAGAGGTCGACGTGCTCATCGTCGGCAGCGGCCCGGCCGGCAACGTACTCGCCGCCTACCTCTCGCAGTTCGCCGACATCAGCACTCGCATCATCGAGCGCCGCGAGGGCCGCATGGAACTCGGTCAGGCTGACGGTATCGCCTGCCGCACTGTTGAAACGCTCGAGGCGTTCGGCCTCGCAAACCGCCTCGTGCACGAGTCGCACTGGATCAACGAGACCAACTTCTGGCGCCCCGACACCGAGAACCCCGGCAACATCGTGCGCACCGGCCGCATTCAGGACGTGGAAGACGACCTCTCTGAGTTTCCCCACGTCATCATCAACCAGGCACGCATCCACGACTACCTGCTCGACTTCGCCGAGCGCAGTGCCACCCGCCTCGTGCCCGACTATGGCCTCGAGTTCGTCTCGCTCAATGTCGACCGCTCGGCTGAGTACCCTGTCACCGCAGAGGTCAAGAACGTTCAGACCGGCGCCACCGAAACCATCCGCGCGAAGTACCTCGTCGGCACCGACGGCGCCCGCAGCGGGGTGCGCAAGGCCATCGGCCGCGAACTGCACGGCGACGCCGCCGGTCACGCCTGGGGCGTCATGGACATCCTCTCGGTCACCGATTTCCCCGACATTCGCATGAAGGCAGCGATCCAGTCGGCAGACCACGGCAGCATTCTGCTGATCCCTCGCGAGGGCGGCTACCTGGTGCGCCTCTATGTCGACCTCGGTGAGGTGAATGACGAGAACCGCGACGAGGTGCGCAGCCGCACCCCCGAGCAGATGGTCGAGATCGCGAACCGCGTGCTCAGCCCCTACACGCTCGAGGTCAAAGACACCATCTGGTGGTCGATCTATGAGGTCGCGCAGCGCGTCACCGACGGCTTCGACGATGTCGCGGGCCGCGGCACCGATCCTCGCGTGTTCATCGCGGGCGATGCCTGCCACACCCACTCGGCGAAGGCCGGCCAGGGGCTCAACGTGTCGACCCAGGACACGCTCAACCTCGGCTGGAAGCTGAGTGCCGTGCTGAAGGGTCTCGCCGACCCCAGCCTGCTCGAAACCTACTCCGATGAGCGTCAGCCGGTTGCGCAGCGCCTCATCGATTTCGACCGCGAGTGGTCAGCCATGATGGCTGCGGGCCCCAAGGATCCCGAGCACCCGGAGCGCGGCGGCGTTGATCCGGCAGAGCTGCAGGAGTACTTCACGAAGTCGGGTCAGTACACTGCCGGCCTCGGCGTACAGTACGTCGAGTCGAGCCTCACCGGCACGACCGAACACCAGCACCTTGCGACCGGCCTCGAGGTCGGCCGCCGCTTCCACTCGGCCCCGGTCACCCGCATCGCCGACGCAAAGCGCGTCGAGCTCGGTCACGCGCACCGCGCCGACGGCCGGTTCCGCATCTATCTCTTCGCCGACCGCGATGAGACCGTGTTCAACGCCACCGCCGAGTGGCTCGCGAATGACCCAGCGTCACCACTCGTGCGCCACACCCCAGCGGGTGCCGATGTCGACAGCGTCATCGACGTGCGCGGCATCGTGCAGCGCCCGCACCGCGAGGTCATCCCCTCGACGATGCCCGAGGTGCTGCGCCCCCGCACCGGCCGCTTCGGTCTCATCGATCAGGAGAAGATCTTCGCCGCGATCAGCCGTGAGAACAACTGGGATCTGGTGACCAACATCTACGATCGCCGCGGCATCGACCAAGAGCGCGGCGCCCTCGTGATCGTGCGACCCGACCAGTACATCGCCCAGGTGCTACCGCTCGACGCAACCGAGCAGGTGAGTGCCTACTTCGCGGGCATTCTGCAAGGATAGGGGCATGGCTCAGGCGGCGCATCCTACCTACCACACCGGGCACCTGCTGCGGCGAGCGCAGCAACTGCACCACGCGCTGTGGAACCGTGAGGTGTCGCTCGAGGTGTCGAGCGTGCAGTTCGTCGCGCTCACCGTGCTCGATCGTCGGCCTGGCATCAGCCAGGCCGACCTCGGCGAAGAGCTTGACCTCGACCGGTCGACGATCGCTGACCTCGTGGAGCGCATGTCTCGCAATGGCCTGGTCGCCAGGCAGCAGAGCAGCGAGGATCGTCGCCGCAAGGTGCTCACCCTGACTGATGAGGGCGAGGAGACGCTCGCGGCGTTGCGCCCCCGGGTTGATGTGGTTGAGTCTCTGCTGGTTGAGGGGCTCACCTCAGGCGACGCCGAGGCTCTGCGGGGTGCGATCCTCACGATGCTCGAGCACGGGGTCGAGCAGGGCGTGCTGCGCAGCGCGGCGACCCCGACGCACTAGGAGTCTGGTTCGGCTCGTTGCCGAGGATCCCCCTTACTTCGCCGCCCGATGGATGCTTTTGAACGAGACGTACTGCTCGAGCCCCTCAATGCCGTACTCGACGCCTAGTCCAGAATCGTGACGCCCACCAAAAGGTGCGGCGTGATTTGATGCAAAGAAGTTGACACCAACAGAACCGCTGTCAATGCGCTGGGCAACAGCGAAGGCGCGAATCTCATCTGCCGAGAACACGATGCCGCCGAGCCCGAACGGTGTGCTGTTAGCGATCTCGATCGCTTCTTCGACCTCAGTGTATGGCTGCACTGTCACGACCGGCCCGAAGATCTCTTCGCGCGCGACCCGCATCTCGGGTGTGACATCAGCGAGCACCGTAGGCGCAATGAAGAAGCCGGGCCCAGGCAACGGGTCGCCGCCGGTCACGAAGCGAGCGCCCTCTTCTCTGGCCGAGGCAATGTGCGCAAGCACCGACTCATACTGCGACCGGTTGGCGACGGGGCCAAACACCGTGACGGGGTCTCGTGGATCGCCCTGCGGCGATGCTTCAACCACTTCGGCGATACGCTCAACAATCTCGTCGTAGCGTGCGCGCGGCGCGAGAATTCGCGTTGAGATGTAGCAGGTTTGGCCCGAGTTTCGCATGCACGATCGTAAGAATACCGATGCGAATGCGTCGAGGTCGACATCGTCGAGCAGCACCGCGGCCGACTTGCCGCCAAGTTCAAGGGTGACCGGGCGGAGCAACTCACCGCAGGCGGCCGCGATGGTTCGCCCCACCTCAGTTGACCCGGTAAACGCAACCTTATCGACCATCGGGTGCCTCACCATCGAATCGCCCATACGACCTGGGCCGGTGATGAGGTTCACCACGCCAGCCGGCACCCCTGCCGCATGGGCCGCCTCGACGATATACCGAATCGAGAGCGGCGTCGGCGATGCAGGCTTGATAACGACCGTGTTTCCTGCGAGCAACGCTGGCGCGAGTTTGATCACGACCAGGTTGATCGGAAAGTTCCAGGGGGCGATGAGTGCGCACACACCCACCGGGTCGCGCTGCACAACGCTCTCACCCAAGCCGTGCGGAAACGGGCGCACATCTTCACGTTCGAGTTGCGGTGCGAGTGACGCGAAGTAGCGCAAAATGCCGGCAGCATTGGCCGCGGCGCCACCAGTCTCAGCGATCGGCGAGCCGTTTTCGAGGGTGTTGGTAATCGACAGGCCCTCAGCTCGCGCTTCGACCTCTGTCGCGAATCGAACCAGCACCTCGGCACGCTCGCTCGGCGACATGCGTGGCCACGGCCCCTCGTCAAATGCTCGTCGGGCGGCGCTCATCGCAGCGGAGACGTCATGTTCGTCGGCGGCAGGCACGCTCGCCCACACTTCACCGGTGGCGGGGTTCACCACGTTGATGCGCTCAGCGCCCGATGAGGTCACCCACTTCCCATCGATGAAGTGGTCGTCGACGTGACTCCAAGCCGGCTCAACCACCGTGACAGTTTCAGCCAGCGGATTGTTCGGCGCGCTCATCGCAGCACCGCAGTTTTCAACAGCGCCTGCGATCGGTCAAGATCAGCATGTGCGATTTGCTTCGCAGCGTCGCTCAACAGCTCGGGCACAATCTCTGCGCGCAGTCGTTCCGAGTACGTCGAGGGGTCAAGCCCAAACCAGCCCGAGGCAAGCGCGATGCCCGCATGGTCGAATCGCCAGAGCCGATCGGCATCGCGCACGAGCGCGTCTTCGAGCGAGCGAGCCACGGGCCGGGTGTCGTGCCCATCGATGATGGCGCACACTTCTTCGATGAATTCGTCGTTGTAGCCGAGCTTTGGCAGCACCTCGCGCGCAATGTCGCAGCCCTGCGCCTCGTGTTGAAAGCGAATGTCAGCTTTGCGCCAATCACCCGAGAACCCCTCCGAGAGAATGCGACTCTCGTCAACGCGACCCCATCCAGTGTCGTGCAGCAAAATGGTCACGCGAACGAGCTCCGCGTTGGCCTCGGGGTAGGCCGCCGTCAGACGTTCGGCGTAGGCGAGCGAGATGGGCAGGTGTATGTCGTTCGACCTCGCTCGCGTCTCAGGTACCACCGACACCCAGATCGGGTCAAGGTCGAGACCGGATGGCGGTGTCAGCTGGATCGGCGAGGTGTCGATGGGGCCCGTCGCAGCAAATGGCGCGGGGGGAATCGGGTGGGTCAGCACGGTCTTCACTTCCCTTGAGTGTGGTGCGCGGCAAGCGCAGCTTCGTGTGCAGCAAGCACGGTTTTCAATGACACCGCCGGGTCTCGCACCTCGTCGGCCAAGAGGTTGATGCCCTTCGCGAGGGCCTGTTTCACAAACATGAAGTCCAACGGAACGTTGATGCAGTCCGCAGCAATCAGCTGCTCGCCGCGATAGTAGAGCACCGAGAACTTCGAAGGGTCTGCGGGGCTGCGGTCGACCACCCGATCGTAGCCGGTCGAAAGGCCAGCAATCTGCAACTTCAGTTCACCTTGGTTCGACCAAAACCACGGAATGCCCCCATACTCTTCTTGTCTGCCCATCACTGCGTAGGCGGCAACCTTCGCCTGCTCGATTGCGTGGTTGACGCTCTCGAAGCGCACCCGCTCACCGGCCGGTGAGCCGGCAATAGGGTTGGGTAGATTCGAGCAGTCACCGACCGCGAGTGTCACGCGGTCCGATGCGGTCGCATATCGATCAACCACGATGCCATCGTTGACTTCGAGGCCAAGTTGCTCGGCGAGTTCGGTGTTCGGGGTCACTCCTATGCCGACGAGCACGAGATCAGCGGCGATGGTTTCGCCGTCAACGACAACGCCCGTCACTCGGCCGCCCTCACCAATGATGCGCTCAACCGCCGCGTTGGTTCTGATGTCGACCCCGTGTGCGCGGTGGTGCGCACGAATAAACTCGGAGGTCTCTTCGCCCACCGCACGCCGCACGAGCCGCGAACCGCGTTCGAGCAGGGTCACCTGCTTCCCTAGCGAATGCAGGCTTGCCGCAGCTTCAATACCGATGAAGCCCCCACCGATCACGACCACGTGTAGGGTCTCGGGCACGCGCGCTTTCAGTTCGAGTGCGTCATCGGCTGTGCGCAGATAGAGCACGCCGTCGAGTTCTGCGCCCGGGGTATCGATGCGCCGGGCGCTCGCACCGACGGCGAGCGCCAGCCGGTCAAATGCGAACTTGCGGCCGCTGGCCGAACGGGCGACCCCTGAGCCGTTCGCCCCGGTGCGCACCTGCTCAATCCACTCCCCCTTCACCACGGTGATGCGGTGCTCGTCCCAGTACTGCTGGCTTCGGTAGATCAACGATTCCTTCGTGATCTTGTCCTGCAAGAACTCCTTCGAGAGGGCCGGGCGCTGATACGGCCGATGATCCTCGTCACCAAGCAGTGTGATCGCAGGCTCGTAGCCGAGGGCACGCAAGGAAACAGCGAGTTGCACGCCCGCCTGTGACGAACCGATGATGAGCAGTCCTGCCATGATTACACCTGTGTTGATGGGGTTGTGACGTGCAGGTCTTTGCCTTCGCAGACCTTGATCTGGCAGCTGAGACGCGAGTTCTCGGCGCGATCGACCGCGGTGCCCCAGAGCATTTCGTCTTCCATTTCTTCCATTGCGGGCAGCTCTGCAAGATCTGAGTCATCGACGAACACGTGACAGGTGGCGCACGAGAGCGAGCCTCCGCATTCGGCAACAATGCCGGGAACGCCGTTTCGCACCGCGGTCTCCATAACCGAGTCGCCTGGGTTCGCGTCGACCTCGGTGACGTCGCCTGCTGCGCTGGTGAAAATTACCTTCGACACTATGGTCTCCTTCGTGTGGGAGTCGCTTGCTCGTACTGAATTTGGTGCGGTGAGGGCCGGTGCTAGATAAACTGTCTGCCGCCATCGACAACAAGCGTCTGCCCGCTGATGAATGAGGCGTCAGGGCCAACCAGAAAGAGCGCTGCGCCAACGATGTCTTCTGGCTGCGAGGATCGCCGCAACGCCCCCCGGTCGACCCCATACTGCTCGGCCCCCTCGATGTGGCCATAACTCGCCTCGGTGAGGGTGAACCCTGGCGCGATCGCGTTCACCGCGATGCCCCGCCGCCCAAGCTCTTTTGCCATCACCCGGGTCAGGCCAATCACGGCGCCCTTCGAGGCCACGTAGTGGGCCCAGTGTTCTGAGCCCGAATAGACGGTTGCTGAGGCGATGTTCACGACGCGTGAGCCGTCTGACAGATACGGTGAGGCGGCGCGCACCGTCAGCCACGGACCCTTGGCATTAACGGCCATCACGCGATCCCACTCGTCGGGGTCGAGCTCTTCGATGGGTGCCCGCGTGATGCCGGCGTAGAGTGCCGCGTTGTTGATCACGGCGTGAATGCGGCCCCCGCCAAACTCGGCCACTGCCGCAGCCACGGCTTCGGTCGATTCGACCGAAGCGACGTCGAGCCTGCCGTGCCACGCACTCACACCCAGATCTTCTACGAGCCTGGCGGTTTCGGCTGCGCCGGCCTCGTCGATATCAGCGACGGCGACATCATAGCCGCGGCCCGCAAGACCGAGTGCAAATGCGCGGCCGAGGCCGCCGCCGGCACCCGTGACAAGCACGGGAGCGGGAGCGACTCGAGCCTCGGATGAGGAATGAGCGGGTATAGCAGGCATGAGATCAACCCTCTAAGATCTCAACGCGGCCGCTGTTGCCATCGACCCGAATGAGCTGACCAGTCTGAATCGTGGTCGATCCATTGCCGGTGCCGGTCACGGCCGGCAGCCCATACTCGCGGCAGACAATGGCAGCGTGGCTCATCATTCCACCGATGTCGGTCACGGTGGCCTTAATCTTTCCAAACACCGGCCCCCACGATGGGGCTGTGATTGTGGCAACGAGAATCTCACCATCTTGCACCTGCCCCAGGTCTTCTGCGTGGTACACGATGCGAGCGCGACCCTCAACGATGCCCGGAGACGCGGCCATTCCCTTGAGCGAGCCGTCTTCGTTCTCATCATCGTTCAGCCACGACTGCACCTGCTCAGTCGTGATGCCCCACAGCATCTGCGTGAAGGGTTCGGTGATTTCGGCCGGAGGCGTGTTGAGGGCCTGCTGCGGACGCTGGGTCTGCAACGCATCAACAATCTTTGCGCGGCGGGAGATTTCTGCGGGCCAGTAGCGTGGGCCAACTGGCTCGCTGCCCACCGCCCAACCGGTCACATAGTCGAACAACGCGTCACGTACCTCGTTCCGCGTGAGGTACAGGATGTCATTCTCGTTCTGCCAGAACCCCGCCTCACGAAAGACCTGATCGAGTTCGCGCACTTTACGCCAGAACACGCCCATGGTCCAGTGCTCAATATAGAAGTTGTGGTTCTCGACGTAGGGGTATGCGGTGGCAGCGAGACCACGTTTCGCATCGAAGACCGGCAGTGTCTCTGCGTCGAGCAACCCGCGGTATTCCCCAATGATGCGGTCGCGTTCAAGAATGAGTTCTTCTTTGGGACGCAGAATCGACTGGCCGGCGTCAACCCGACGCAGGTAGTCCTTGATGTAGCCAAGAGGGATCTCCTGGTAGTCGATCCAGTACTTATCGTGCCCGTAGAAGCCGTTGCCCACGGTGAAGTTAAACCATGGGTCATGGGCCTCTTCGTAGCGGGCGATCCAGCGGTCACCGCCGGGCAGCGCGGCGATCGCGGCCAGCGTGCCGGCAACGTCGTCAGTGTTTTCAAACCCTGTCTGAAGGCCAAGCTCACTTGCCAGCACGGCGAGCTCCTTCAGCTCGTCATCTGGCCTGAAGAGCTCCATGTCAACGCCCTGCACCATCTGCGCGATGGCCTGGTCGGGAATATCTGGAAAGGTCTCTTTCGCAAAGGTGAAAAAATCGAGGTAGGCGAGATACCCGAGATTGAGAAACTCGAAGTGATATTGCCAGTTTTGGTAAGCGAGCTGAATTAAACGATCGTAGCCCTCAAGCAGCACCTCTGAGCCGTCTTTCGCTTTGCCGCTCTCAATATCTTCGAACGGGACCATGTCAGGCAACGCGGCGAAGCTGATCTCTTCCATGTCGGCGATGGTGCCTCGCACCTTCACACGCCAATCGTCTAGCAGGCGATCCCAGTTGCCGAAGTAGTGGCCAACACGGCGTTCAAACTCGGGCACGCGCGCCGCGATATCTTCGGGTGCAACCGCAATTGGGCTCATGTAGAGGTAACCGAGATGCACCTTAAACTCGATGCCGTTTGCCGGCGGAATCAACAGGTGGCGAGTGTTGTATTGCCCAAGGCACTTCACCGCGAACTCGCCGCCGATGGTCTCAAACGGCTTGTAGGCGGTCGGCCAGTGCTGGCTGTCACAGAACCAGAACTTACTCTCAGAGCCGTCGCCCTCACGAAACGGCAGATAGTAGGGGTAGAGCTGCTCCCAGCCTTCGGCACCCGGAGGCACCGGAATATCAGCTGCGCTCGGAAACGATTTCATCTGGGGAGTGGAATCTAACGTCATTGTTCGGATCCTGTTCTTGGGGGTGAAATTTTGGGTCGTTGTCGTGGGTTACGGAAGTTTGATCGAACCGGTGAGCATCGAGGTCAGACTCGAGACACCGATGGTGGCCGTGACCGGCTTCGGTTCGTGCGGCTTCGACGAGTGCACGGTCTCTGGGCGTGATTGGAGCAGCAGCAGGTTCTCACCCTCGGGCAAATCGCGGTCAATGGCCCATTCGATATCTTGCGGTGTGCCATAGTGCCGCTCGGCACGCTTCGCGAGCTCGGCGATCGAGCGTACCTGTTCGTCAGTCAGACAGCGCACTGTGCGCCGCTCAGTGGGCACCTCGCGCTCGATCAGACCCCCACTCGTGGGATCCGGCACAAGCTCAATGTGCTTGTCGCCGATGTGCTCGTTGATCACGGTCATCAACACTTTGTCGAGCATGAGATTGTCTGGGGTGACGTGACCCGACACCACCGACTCACCGATTCCCCACGACGCATCAATCACAATCTTTGAGCGGTCACCCGTGCTCGGGTTCATGGTCATCGCCACACCAGCGGTCTCGGCGGACACCATCTTCTGCACGGCGACCGCCATCGACAGTCCCTCTTCAGGGATAGCGTTCTTCAACCGGTAGATGATCGCACGGCTCGTGTACAGCGACGCCCAACACTTTCGAATGTGCTCGTGCACCTCTTTCTCGTCGGTTAGCCACAGGTAAGTATCTTGCTGTCCAGCGAAGCTGGCGTCGGGCAAATCCTCGGCCGTAGCCGAAGAGCGCACCGCGACCGGCACCGGCGACACAAACCGCCCCTGCAACTCGGCCCAGCCGGCTATCACGGCATAGCGCACCTCGTCAGGCACAGGGCTCGTGCTCATGCGGTTGCGAATCTTCTGCGAAAGCGCATCAACAGACGAGACATCGTCAGGATCCAACCGCGCAAGTTCTTCGGCGATGCGCGCCGCGAGACCCGACTCGGTGACAAAACGGTCATATGACGCGGTCGTCACGGCGAAGCCGGGAGGCACTGGCATACCAGCCTCAGTCATGGTGACGAGCGAAGCACACTTACCGCCCAACTGGTCATGATCTGCTGCGATGCCGCCGTCGAAGAACTGCACGTAGCGAGAGTCGATGACGTTCATGCTGCAACCTTCCACTTGACGGGAACCTCGAGCGGCACCCGAAATGAGAGATTGTCGCGAAAGCCAATGTCGACACCGTCCTGGAGCTGCACATTGGGCATGAGCCGTACAATCTCTTCGAGGGCAATCTTTGCCTGCAGCTTCGCGAGCATGTTGCCGAGGCAGTAGTGGATGCCGAAACCGAAGCTCAGGTGCTCACGCGAGTTCTCGCGGTCGATCGAGAACAGTTCACCATCGTCGAAGCGGCTCTCATCACGATTTGCTGATCCCATCACCAACAACAGCTCACTGCTTGCTGGGATCTCGACCCCACCGACAACGGCATCCTTCAGCGCCTTGCGTCGCCACGCGACAATCGAACCGCTATAGCGAAGCACCTCATCGATTGCGGGGCCGATGAGCGTCGGATCGGCGACGATGCGCTGCCACTGGTCTGGGTGAGCGAGCAACACACGCATCGAGTTTGAGATCAGTGTGGTCGTTGTCTCGTGGCCCGCAAAGAGCAAGCTGTAGGCCACCGAGGCGATTTCATGGTCAGTGATCTCATCACCTGCCTGCTGCTCGCGCACCATGTCCCCAACTAAGGTGTCGCGGTCGTGGTCATGCGCGTCTTGGACCAGCCGCAGGCACTCCTGCCAGTAGTCGACGAGGTTGTGCGCGTGCGGAATTTGCTCTTCATCAGAGAGATCGCCCCAGGTCATTGCGGCGCGCGAGTCGCTCCACTGCTTGAACAGGTCGACCTTCTCCGTGTCTGCACCGATCAAGGTAAGAATGGTGACCGTCGGCACGTCGTACGCAAGATCCATCAGGAAGTCGCCTCGTGCGTCTGACCGGGCGAGCATCTGCTCGATGCGCCTCACGACGTGAGCGCGAATCGAGGGCTCAAGCGCACGGTATCGGCGGGGCGTGAAGGCCTTCTGCGCAACCTTGCGAATGCGGGTGTGTTCGGGCGGCCGGCGCGCTGAAAGACCAGAGTAGGCAGTGAAGCCACCCTCATCCATGATCTTCTTCGCCTCTGCGCCGCGCTGCCGTACGGGAGCCTGCGCGTTCTCGCTACTAAAAGTCTCCCAGTCGTCAAAGACTGCCTTGACGTCATCGTAGCGAGTGACCACCCAGTAGCCGACGCGCTCGTCGAACATCACGGGCTGCTCGCGCCGCATCTCTGCGTACGCCACGAATGGGTTCTTCTGATCGAAGGGTTCGAATCCATGGTGCCCATGAGCAAGAGGGCAGCCGTTCGAGGCGGAAGTCTGCTGGTGATCCATTGCGACTCCTTCACAATTTCTCCGTTGAAAGTTTAGGTATCGCAAGTATGCATCAGACCGATAGTCCAGCAGAGTGAAGTTTCCATTCAGCGGAAATGACTTGCTATTGAGCCCCGCCAAGACGGCGCTGAAAGTTGTTCTCAATGCGCCTCGCAATACCCCGAAGCGTGGGCAAATGCCGTGTCAACATACTCTCTTGAGTCAGTGGAGAGACGAGACCGATCGCGGCCTCATTCACCCCCAACATCGGGCTCCTACCGAGATCGACCGACACCGCAATCGAACACGCACCCACCCGAGCTTCTTGATCGGCAGTCGCATAGCCGCGTTCGGCCACCATCGCAAGCTCATCGGCGAGACGAATCGGATCGACGAAAGTGTAGGGTGTCAGCGCCGCAAGCTCGCCTGCAAGATAGGCGTCTCGAAACCACTGCTCCTCGCCAGCAAGCATCACTTTGCCGACAGCCGTCGCGTGCAGCGGCAGGCGCCCGCCGATTCGCGAGGCCTTGGGCACCCGCTTTGAACCGTATACGCGGTCAACATACAGCGCCTCATTTCCCTCGCGAACTGCAAGGTGCGCTGTCTCTCCGGTGAGCGAGAAGAGATCCTGCAGAAAAGGTCTCGAGGTGTCGCGCAGTCGCCTGCCCGCGTTCTGCGCGAGCTCCCACAATCGCATGCCCAGCTGGTAGCGGCCCTGCTCGTCACGAGAGAGCGCACCCCACTCCTGCAACTCACCAACGATGCGGTGCGTCGTCGAGATCGGCAGCCCAGCGTGCTGAGATATTTGCGAGAGCGAGAGCAGCGGCCCGTGCGCCTCAAACACTTCAAAAATCGCGAGGATGCGCGAGGCCACACTGCGACCAGCGTCATTCGCGCGCACGCCACACCCACAGAGCGCCGACGCCGATGGTGTTGGTTCGCATGTGTGCCATCCCTAGCCGAGCTCGATACGTTCAGCGAAAATATCGACGGAACCAAGTGAAGCGAACCCTCGTGCCATGTGTGCACCGGCCTCCGTGTGGAGGAAGTCATGCACGCGAGACGAACACAGCCTCACCGCGGCAGCTCGGTCAAGCCCGAACCAATCCATGACAGTATCAACGCCGTGCGGGCTCACCCGCCAAACCTTGTCAGCATCTTTCACCACCGCATCATTGATCGACTTGGCGCTCTTCATGCTGTCGTGCGTGAGGATAATGTCAGCCACCTCGTCGATGACGTCGGTCGGATACTCAAGTTCTGCGAGAATCTCCGTCGCGATGCGCGCGCCCTCCCGTTCGTGCCACAGCACGAGTTCGGGGTCGCCGCCGCTCGGGCTAATCGCCTTCAGCACCAGTTCCTCGGGTACCTGCGACCAGCCCGTGTCGTGCAGCAGAATCGCTGGCAGCACGACTTCTGGGCGAGCCCCGTCAATGGTGTCACAGAGCGCCCGCGCGATGCCGTACGCGTAGAGGGTGTGGGCGTCGTTGCTGCGCACACGCAAGAAGTGTTGTGCGCGTGCCCAGATCAACTGATGCTCGGGTGCGAACGCGAAGACGCCCGTCGCCGCTGCGGCGATGAGTTCGGACACATCAGTCCCGTACTGATTTTCGGTGGGATGAAGTTTTGGCAGCATAAGCCGATCTCACACCTCCTCGCGCGTTGGCACCAGCCTAGCTTCCACTCAGCAGAAACGTCACCGTTTCGAAAAACAACGACATGCGCAGGTGCCGTCGTTGCCCTCTCGCTCATCATGGACACTCATCGGGGCCTCAAGGCATTCTCATTTCGACCCTCGTGCGCCACCGTCCCATGAGCGGACCCACGATGAGTAGCAGCGACCAGCAGAGCATGCCCAAACCAGGGCCTGCCATGTAGGCGACCGGAATTGAGACCGCAAACACGGCGATTTTCGAGAGCACATCGAGCCGCGCGACCCAGAAGGTGCCGGGCGGCACATCGTCTTCGACCAACCCGTGCGCTCGGGTACGACACGAGCGCACGGGTTGACTC
>LSQX01120908.1_pt2 | contig 19756 bp, 14 predicted proteins | sample 654561 | NCBI WGS metagenome assembly LSQX01 (sample SAMN04489861, study PRJNA283612) | anaerobic digester metagenome | isolation source: 4 biogas reactors fed with cattle manure at either 37C or 55C with and... | place: Denmark: Kongens Lyngby | collected 2014
AAAAGCCACATAAAAGAGGAGGAATATTTGCTTGAGAGAGAGAGCAAATAAATTTGTGCACCTTATAACAGTGGGTGCAATAATTGCGATGCTGTTCTTTACTATGACTTCCTGCAGTCATAGCAGCTTCCAAGACAAGATTATCTACACTCGAGATGTTACCTCCTCATATTCAGACGTCATCGCCGAGATACTTCCGGCTTATACTTTGATTAGAGATAAAGCTGATGACGCTATGTTCTCTTATTTGAACAAAGGATATGAGACTGATACCTTCGATGTGTTGGCAGTCGGCGCGCTGGAAAACGGTGTCGCCAACCAATGGTATCCGCAGTATCTGGCCACCCCTGTCATAGCAATCGATCGCGAGCTTACAGATGTGAAAATTGACAGCTGGATGGATCTGTTGACTGTTAAGGAAAATGTCGCTCTTTCTGAAGAGCAGCCTTATCAACAACTGATAATATCAGCTATTTCTTATGGTCTGGAAGGCGAAAATTTCAGTCTTGACAGCGCCATAGATTTGCTAAGATCACTCAGACAAAGTAGGCGTTTAACTTTAAACACGGTAACTGAGCCCATTGTCATCTGCTTTGACTATCAGGCGGCTGCGCTGATAAAAAGTGGACGCATGCTGGAAATCGTTGTACCTCGGGAGGGCAGTTTAACTTTTAAGAAGGGTATTCTCTCAAACAAGGAGCTCAATTTTAGCGGAAATGAAAAAACATCGCTGCTGGCTGCCGGTTTCCGTCTGCCGGACGGAAGCTGTGATCCCGATTTTTACCCTGCCGCAGATTATGAAAATACTTTTGAACTGGAAGATTACAGCCATCTTAGCAGTGTGAGTCAGGATATTGTGAGGGCTTTTCGACGCAGCGTTTTGAGGACACGCTTATACAGCTCTGCAGATAATCGTGAGCATCAATTGTTCCCCTTAATCTATATAGTAATTGTAGTTGTATGGCTGACATACATTGTAAGTCGCACCTTGCAAAATCAGGTGAAGACTATATTCCGCTTAATAGGGATCGTTTTATTGGGCTGGATTATTGTCCGGCTGATAAAGTATCAACTGACCTCGAGTTTATTAAATCGCTATCTCTGGTATGGTTTCTACATCTTCCAGCTAGCCTTGCCCGCGTTACTGCTCTGGCTAGTGTGGCGGAGCGACAAGATGGCAGACCGGCCGATGTTTGTTAAGGGTCTGCAGGCCTTAGCACTCTTCAACGGGATCCTAATCGTCTTCGTATTTACAAATGATCTGCATAATCTGGTTTTTCAACTAGACCTGAAAAACTCTGCCAACGCATCTGATTATTCTTATGGCCCGATTTTTTATCTAATCACAATAGTTTGGATTACAGAGCTGGCTATGGCGCTCATAACGCTTCTGGTCAAGAGCAATCAGTTACCGCGCAAGACTGCTTTGATTTTTCCGTTGATTTTTTGTCTGGTTTTGCTTGTCTATGCCATAGGTTATATTGCGCGTATTCCAATTTTTTGGTTCAGTGACTACACAATGGTCGTTGGCTTTTTAAGCCTCTTTTTTCTTGAAGCCAGCCTGCAAACGGGACTGGTACAGGGTAATAGCAAATATTCTGATCTTTTTGCACACTCGCCTCTAAATATGCAAATCATCAATAGAGAAGGACAGCCGGTTCTGGCGTCCGCCAATGCTCCGAAATTCGATCTTAAATTGCAACAGGCGGCTTTGGCGACTTTTCCCTCGGCGATACAAACAAAAGAGGACACGTTGTTGTTTTCCACTGAGATCAAAGGAGGCTATGCCCAGTGGCAGGAAGATATCAGCAGCTTAAATTCTTTGCATAGACAAATAGAAGAATCAGTGAAAAAACTTGAGCTGACTAACACTGTTTTAGAGATAGAGGAAAAAATCCGCAGGGAACTGGACGAAGAGGATGTTCGGGTTCAACTTATGACTCAGCTCGAAGAGCTCATAGCGGCGGATCTCTTGCGACTGTCTTCGATGATAGAAGGGCTGGACAGTACAAGAGAAGAACCGGGAGAAAATGGCCGCATTGCCCTTCTGCTTTGTTATATCAAGCGGCGCAGCAATCTTTTTTTCAGAAGGCAGGAATCAGAAGCTTTAGCAGCGGATGAACTGATAGTTTATATCGATGAATTGGCTGAAATTGCGAAGTACGCCGGTGTAAAAATTCTGGTCAACAGTGAGCTTAAAGATACTGTCCCTGTACAGCAGGCCTGCCTATTCTACGAATTATCCTACAAAGTAATTGACTGGGCAGCAAAAATTAAAAATCCACATATCATATTGCAGCTGCTCCGGGAAAAAGAACAGATCACGCTGCGACTCTTGTCATCGGAGGATCTTGGTTCATATGAACCGAAAGAAGAATTGAGAGGTGCAATCGCTTTGGCTGATGGGGCTTACACTAATAAAGATCTGGATGGCGCAGTCGGCATTAGCCTCACTTTTTGGCAGAGAGGTAATCAGGATGTCTGATTTTTATAGCTGGCCAAACTTAGTACGGCAGATACTCACCGGGGTAATCGCGTTGGGTGTATTAAGTCAGACACTGCTTATAATTCTCAGTTATCGCAGATATCCCCGCAACTTTAAGCGTGCGCTTGAAAGTCTTTTGGAAGTTCTCATGCTCTTAGGCCTAATTGTTTATTCCCTCATGCATGGGCAGGCAATTCATTCTTACTTCACCGGAATAATCGTTCCTCCGGGATATGAGGTGTTACGCACAACAGCTTATGCACTTATTGCGCTGACAGCGGGCGGGGTCGCAGTCTCGACAAAAAAACTCTGCCCATTTCTGTTGACGCTGCCTTTTCTTTTGCTGCTCCCCCCTATGGAGGGAATACTGGCAGACAGTTTCGCTTATCTCTTTTTCGTGTCAATTGTAATACTTCCGGTCCGCAGTGTTTATCTTTCTGTCTTGAGGTCAAGAGAGATTAGCAGCAGTATTTCTGCATTATCGATTAAGAATACAGTTGATTCTCTGCATACCGGGGTTCTATTTAGTGAGTTAGACGGTTTTATTTTGTTAATAAATAAGCAGATGCAACTGCTTATGAAAACTATTTTTGGACAGCTGTATCGCGATGGCAGACAGTTTTATGATCTTTTAGTGTCGGGTGAAGTCAAATTAGGATGTAAGAGAACCGAATTTGAAGGACAGATTGTCTTCCTTCTACCTGACAAGACAGCTTGGATGTTTACCAGCAGCAAAATTGAAATCAAAGGCAAAAGTTACACCCAACTGGCAGCGACTGACATTACGCAGCAATGGATCATGACGGAAAAACTGCAAAGGCAGGAGAAAGAACTTACAATTAAGTCGAAGATGCTGAGAGAGTCGATCTCTAATCTGCAGATTCTTAGTCGGGAAAGAGAGATGCAAAAAGCAAAAATGCGCGCGCACGATGTTTTAGGTCAAAGGCTGTCTTTACTGCTGCGAAGTATTCGCAGTGATGAGACGCTGGACCATGATTTGCTGCGCTCTCTGTCTCAAGGGATCCTTGAAGAGTTAAAAGAGGAAAAAACCGCACCGACTCCCAAAGATGAACTCGACGATTTGCAGCAGACTTTTAATGCGATCGGGATAAAAATTTCATTTAAGGGGGAGCTGCCTTCAGATCCCAAAAAAGGCAGCATTATTACTGATATCATAAAAGAGAGTGTCACGAATGCAGTGCGACACGGTTTTGCCACGGAGATATCAATTGAAATAGGTGATGTCGAAAATCGCCATTATTTGCTAATCTCAAATAACGGGGAGCTCCCTTCCCTGCCAATAATTGAGGGAGGAGGAATTGCAGCTATGAGAAAAATGGTGGAGCCCTATGGCGGGAATGTCGATGTAAGCGTAGATCCGCATTTTGCTCTGACTGTCTATGTCCCGGAGGTGAAGTATGAACTATAAGGTCCTTATAGTTGATGATCATGAATCCATGTGTGATTCTCTGAAATTTGCTCTTGAAGAAGCCGGTGGTTTTGAAGTCGTGGGCAGCATCCCCACTGCAGCTTATGCTGATGTTTACTCTGAGCGGCTGCGTCCTGACCTGGTCTTGATGGACGTCTGTACTGAAGGAGGTGCTTCCGGACTTGATGCTGTCATAGTTTTAAGAGACAAATACCCCGATATGAAAATTATTGTCATGTCAGGCTTTGATGAAATAACCTATGCACCCAGAGCTAAAGAAGCCGGAGCTGATGCTTTTATTTTCAAAAGCAAAAGTCTCGATTACTTTATCGAGGTAATCAACGGTGTGATGCAGGGGAAAAATTATTATCCGGAAAAGAAGATTATCCCCATGCCGGCAGGAGAGGCCCCACTGACTGAAAGGGAAATTGAAGTTTTGCGCCTGATGTGCAGGCATATGACAAGCAAGGAAATAGCGGAGGAGTTGTTTATCAGTGAGAATACTGTGAAATATCATAAATCCAATATGCTGGCTAAAACAGGCTTCTCCAAGGCAGTGGAACTGGCATTCTATATGATATCGAACGGCTGGATTAACCCCTTATACTAAACACAACTATTTTATTTGAGAGCATCGGGGCAATCTGAGCTGTTCGCGCGCTTCGCTTTTTGGCGCAAAACTATCCGCCGCGGGTAGGGTGTAAGAAAATTGTTGATGCTAGTATGTAGCAGGTGGTCAAATTTATAATTTTTCGGAAGGAGTGATTATATGATAAAAAGAAAAATTTCAGTAGTTGCGATTTCTCTAATTTTGCTTTCAGCATTGCTGCTTTCTGCCTGTGGCGGCGGCGGCGGAGACAAATCCAGCGCAGACAAACTTAAAGGGACATGGGAAGGAACAAGAGACTCAATAGGTATCACCTTTAAATTCGACGGAAAAGGAGCCTGTGATACTGAGGACGAGTACGGCATCAAAGATACCGGAACTTATGAAATTATCGATGACAGCACCGTCAAAATTAAGATGTCCTATTGGGATCAAGAGATTGTCTATAACTACAAAATTGTCGGAGACAATATGGAGATGGATTCAGATGAACCACTTCGCCCTTCTTATGATCTGACAAAGAAATAATTGCTTGTCCTGAAGCGGGAAGGAGTAGGATAGCCCTTCCCGCTATGTTTTTTCCGTAATTCCTTACAAAAACAGCAGATTAACTTGAGCAAAATTGATAGGAAACTTGATATGCCATGAACAAGAGTAAGTTTTTGTTGATTATGAGCCGAGAAATTGTTGCGGATTCTATTATTGCGCAGGCAAAGGCTAATGCGAGCTTTGAATTCCTCGCTGAACATGATTATTCTGCGGCAGTCCGGAAGGCAATCGAGTATAGACCGAAAATTGTGATCGTGGAAGTACCGGAGTCGGGCAGCTACAGAAATGCAGAGAACTGTCTTCGTATCTCCGACAGGATTAGGAAGAATCTGCCGCACGCAAAGCAGCTGCTTTTATGTTCAGAAACTGATACGGCATCCGGCCGTGTCGCAATACAAGCAAAATTGGAAAATAGAATTGACGACTTTCTTTTTTATGATACAAGTGTTAACTACTTGTTTTCCAAACTGGAATCGTTGATTTAGTAAATAGAAAAGACATGGAACATGGAGGAAGAGAATTTATGAAAATAAACAGAAAAGTTTTTGTGATGCTGATTGCCGTTATGATGGCGGTACTTCTGCTTGCGTCCTGCGGGAAAGAGGACGAGCCTTCCGGATCTGATGATCCTAATCTAGGGCTCTGGCAAGCCACAACAGTAGAGGTGTTTGATGAAGAATATCCTGCGGAGGAAATCTATCAGGACGGTTTCGAAATTGAGCTGCTGAAAGATGGCAAGTGCAAGTTCCGCGCTGAAGGGAAAGAAGATAAATACGATTGGAGCATAGAAGAAGACACACTCTCTATCAGCTCCGGCGGCAATGTTTTTATTACAGCTTTGATCAATGGCAACGAAATGGTGATCGATGACTTTATGTCAATGGGAATTAAGATCACCTTGCAAAAAGAAGGCACTGCTTCTCAGAATGGTGCTTTAGATAATGATCCTGACCAGACAGAGACAGCAGAAAACGGCAGTGCTGAATTGACAGATCCGATTGTCGAAAATGATACCGATTCCGGTTTTACAAGTAGTGAGCTGAAGGAAATCTATCAGACACTATCCCAAGATTATGATAACTCTGAGCTGCAAGGAATGTCTTATCAAGAGATCTGTGATACATATTTCGGCGGTGCGGAAGGAGTACTTGATTTCGAAGGCGAGACAATAACTATATACAAATGGATTGCCGGCGATAACCCCTCAGACTATGTGCAAGTGTCTTTTCAGGATTATGATGAGAGCGGTGAAAGAACGGCGGGCGGAATCGGCTCCGAATTCGAGTAAACAAATAATAGCAATAAAGTGGCCTGATCTTGTTCTATTACTTAATTGCCCTTTGATTGATTGCGCAGAACTGTAAATCGTCCGGTGGATTCTTTCTTGTTGTATAATTTGAAATAAAAGATACCGACTGACAATAATTAATTTATAATTTGTGCGGTAAACACGATGAAGCAGGATCTGCGTATCACAAAGACTCAGCAAGCCACGGTGACAGTATGTTACCGTGGCTTGAAATACGCACACAATTATTTATTGGCTTTCCGGAAACAGCAGGATTTAATAGATGACTTGGCAGAGATCTTAAACTTGCTTATGTCGCAGGGAATAGAATAGCTGTTTTTGGGTGAGACATGTAAAGTTGTGAGGAAGCAAGATGGCCAGAACAAAGTCAAACTATTTCTGCAGTGAATGTGGTTGGGAAAGCAGCGGCTACCTGGGAAAATGTCCCGGCTGCAATTCTTGGAACAGTTTTGTCGAGGTTGAGAAAGTTACCGGAAAAACTAAGAAGAAAGACCAACCATCAAGAGGTAATTGGGTTGCAGGGGACACCGGACTTCAGACAGGTGAGAGCGAACTGGTGTCCCTTACCGATGTCACAGCGGAAGCAGATTTACGTATTCCTACTAAGAACTCAGAGTTAGACAGAGTTCTGGGGGGCGGTTTGGTCAAGGGATCCATGGTGCTGCTGGGAGGCGAGCCCGGGATTGGAAAATCTACTTTGGTTTTGCAGATACTGGGGGCTTTGCCTGTCAATTCTTCCATTTATGTCAGTGGTGAGGAATCTCCTGCTCAAATCAGAATAAGAGCCGACCGCATCGGGGTTGAAAGAGAGAGAATAAACTGTCTGCCGGCGACAGATTTCGCCAGTATTATCAACGCCGTGTCCCGGCATAAGCCGGAATATCTGATTGTGGATTCTATCCAAACTACTTATGTTGATGAGATTGCCGCGGCTCCGGGCAGTGTAACTCAAGTCAGAGAAGTTGCTGCCGGCTTGTTGCGTCTGGCCAAAGAAAAGTCAATTACTGTGATTCTGATTGGCCATGTAACCAAAGATGGCAATATTGCAGGTCCCAGAATTCTGGAGCATATGGTAGACACTGTACTGTATTTTGAGGGTGATAAAATTCATCGATACAGAATGCTGCGAGCAGTTAAAAACCGTTTCGGAGCCACGGACGAAGTTGGTTTTTTTGATATGAGAGACAAAGGTTTGGTCAGTCTTGACAAGGCTTCAGAATTATTGTTGTCAGGCAGACCGATGGGGGTGAGCGGATCGGTTGTAACGTCCACTATAGAGGGCTCAAGGCCTTTGCTGCTGGAGATTCAGGCTCTTTTGGCAGTCAGTTCATATGCTTCTCCCTTGCGAACGACCCAAGGTATTGACCGAATGCGCCTGTCTCTTTTGCTTGCAGTTCTGGATAAGAAAACGAGCCTTAATCTGAGCAGCATGGATGCTTATGTCAACGTTACCGGTGGACTGCGCATCACCGAAACTGCTACAGATTTAGCCGTTCTTTGCGCCGCTGTCTCCAGTATTAAGGATATAAAACCTCGATACGATGCGATTATCCTCGGTGAAGTAGGATTGACGGGAGAGGTCAGAGGCATTTCACAAATCGAAAGAAGATTGACCGAGGCAAAGCGTACCGGTTGGCGCACCTTCATAATTCCTTCTGCTAACAAAATGCAGCTGGATAAAACTGATCTGGGTGACCGACTGGAGATATTTTTTGTGAGTGAGATCAATGAGGCATTTGATCTTCTGTTTCCGTAAGACCGTTAGAAGGACAAATTGATTTGACAAATAAAGCGATGCTAAACAATTTTAAAACTGAAGACGCTTATGTCATAATTCTGGCTGCAGGCAAAGGCAGCCGTATGGGGGCTGCCGAAAATAAAGTGTTTTTACCTCTGGGTGATGCAACAGTCCTGAATCATACCTGCCTTGCTTTTGAGGATTTGGCTGAGATTAAAGCTTATATTGTCTGTGCTGCGCCGGCTGAGATGGAGCGGGTGAAAAAGCTGTTGCCCGAAGACAAATATTCGAAACTTTTGGCAGTTGTTCCCGGCGGCGACAGTCGAACTGAATCAGTGCGGGCTGGAATTGATTGGCTTTCAGCACAGGACATACCGTCATCATCAAAGATATTGATTCATGACGGCGCCAGAGCGCTGGTGCCTCCTGATGTAATATTGCGCTGTCTGACAGCTTTGGAACAAGAAGTATGCGCAGTGGCTGCCGCGATTCCGGTTACAGATACTATCCGGCAGATAGATCGGCACGGCTGGATAAACAGTTCTCCGGACAGAGAGCTGCTCCGGGCCATGCAAACACCACAGGGCGCTCGCCTGAATCTGCTCAGAGAATCTTTATCCGCTCCGCAGAATGAAAAGTGCAGGGCGTCAGACGATCTGGACTTGCTGCGGCAAATAGGATGTCCCGTTCGCTTGGTTCAAGGCGATACTATAAATATCAAAATAACTACTAAGATTGATCTTTATCTAGCAGAAATTCTGATAAATGAGCGACCCTGAAAATACTCAAAATTTAATATAAATCCGGTATAAAAAACATATGCTGCGTCATGATCAACCATGACAATACTTTGTAATAAATGAAATCAAAGTGTTGTTATAAAATATTAACAGATAATTGAAGCATTTTTTGCATTCGTGTTATACTCTATGAAAAGTAGTTTGTGCGATCAAATTGGCTGTACAGGCTCAGTTTAACTTGTATGGCTGATTGTTAACAGCATAAAGGGAGGCAATTATGGCCATGGGATCGAGAGCAGTACATACTCGTCTGGCAATAACGGTTAATGCCCGTTACTATCCCACAGAAGGTGTGTCAGATGGATTTTATATTGACGGTCGAATTCCGGGGAAGAGAGAAGTCCGCGGTGCTGATCTTACGATTGACAGAGAAGACAGAAACTTTCTAATGTCAGTTTTTGGCCGCCCTGCTGTGGATCCGGCTGATGACAGCTGGGTCAATCCTCTGCACAGTGTAGGAAGGCAGATTAAGAGCGGAACTACCAGTATTGACACAGAAATAAATAATCTGGCAGAACTCGCAGTCGAAGTGACCGGACGCTCAACGCTGAAAGAGCAAGATCATCGTCAGCCGTTTTTTTCCGGCCTTGTAGTTATGGACGGTGAAGTCGCCGCGGTGACGATTGGAGAAGGCTGCGCTTACCTGTATCGTAACGACATTATTTATCCAATGACCAGAGACGACTATGCTCTGGAAGCAATCGATTTTAACGGCAATGCCATTGAATCACTTGATGATTATATCGCCGGCAGCGCAGGCACTATTCGTTACTCCAATATTGCACAATTAGAAGTTAACGACTGCGTCATTCTTTGTAACCTCGCTGTTATGGAGGCGGTTGGGCAAAGAGAGATGTTGAGACTTATGTATGAAGCGGAAGATCAAAGTGATGCCGCCGGTATGATTATGACACAAGCTTCAGCCAAGAATCCCGGAGAGCCGATGCAAGTTGCGATTGGTTTCGTAGAATCTGTCATCGCTCAAGAGCGCACGGGAAAACTTAATCTTGGCAGATTTGCCACAGAAGCCGTTCCTATGCAGAAACCGATGCAAGAGCAAAAAGATCCGGATCTGGCAAGAACTCAACGATATCACAGTTCTTCCATGGCCAATCTCCTCGATGAGCAGGAGCGTATTTATAAGGCAGGTCAAGATGCAAAGAGTAAAGCCTCAGTTGCTTCTGTTACCGGTAAAGATGCCTTTGATGAAGAGTCAGACACCGATGAAATCTCCGCCTTCAACAGTTTCCAGCGACCGCAGGAACCTGATAGAAGATATGCTGAGAGTGTGGAGCCTGCAGATAGATTTATTTCGGGTCCCGGTGAAGGAGCAGCTGCGGAGATTCCTGCTGAGGATTTTGATCGTGTTCCGGACAAACAATATCCTACTTCCATTGATGATATTTACGGTGACTCCAGAGACGATTATGAAGATTACGAGGACTATCCCGACGGTGACCGGATCCAGTACCAGAGGGCTCCGGATGGCAGATATGGAAGAGATGCGGGCGCTGGCAGAAGCAGATATGTGCCTGGCGGGCCATCATCCAAAGAGCAGGGGTACGGCAGATTCGCATCTGATCGCAGGCGTGAAGATAATGATTACGGCATCGAGCAGGAAGAGCCTGCCAAATCCGGGGGGATATTCGCCAGAAGGGATAAAACACCGGTGGATCCATACCATAATTACAATGATTATGGAGATTATGGTGATCCCTTTGAAGACGATAACGCTGCTTATAATAAGAGAGAACGAAACAAGAGAATTATTTTTTATGTTGTATTTGGTATTTTAATTCTCGTCAGTATCTTTGCACTGATCAAACTGCTGAACAGAGGCGGAGGTGAAGAGCCGGTTCAGACACCTGATGCCTCAATTGAAGCACCGCAAACTGATCTCACAGATCCTGATTCACAGATAACCTTGCCGGAAGGCACAGGGGAGCAGGCGACTGCCCCGATCACAGTAACACCTGAACCTGATCCGGAGCCTACTGAGCCGGTTATGGAATACGTAGAGCATAAAGTTGTAAAGGGCGATACCCTATGGGGCCTGGCAAAGAAGTACTTCCCTAATGCCAACCGAACTACAGCTATCAACGCTATCATGGACGCCAACGGCTGGGATGATATGGAAGATAAATCTAATCTTATTGTCGGAAAAACCATTCAGATTCCCACTAGGCTCGACTAGCTCTGATTTATAGACATATTATTTGTTTATCAGGCTCCTCCTGAGTTTATCAGGAGGAGCTTTTTGGAGGGAAATATTAATCAAAGCTTTTAACGCACACAAGCGTTGTTCCATCCCGGTCAAAAACTGCTGTACCGAGTGATCTCAAAAATAACTCATTAGGGACCGGGGTCTCACTGTCATCGCTGTATAACGATCGTTCCAGCGCTCCGATGACTATGTATTGCACTCTATACTTGCGCAGGATATCCTTGACCAAATCCCGGTCACAATCCTGATAGACTTGCCTGACCTCGCTGACACGCGGTCCTACTGTTGAGCTCCAGGCATCAGGATTGTCCTGAGTTTGCCTCCATAACCATTCATGTGTCGGCCAGCCGACGACGGTGGGCAAACCTGTAAAAGCCGAAACAAGATTATAGTCAGAATAACTGACCGAGACTGCTTCAACTATAACCGGCTGCCCCTCAATATTCTCGTTAATCCAATCAATAAGCTCGAAATATGATCTTAGCTCGCCGCCGTTCTCACCGGAAATTTGAGGAGAATCTTTGCTCCGCAGAGGTACAGTGCCGTCCAGCGCCTGATAGTTTTCTTTGTTGAATTCTCCCAGCCACTGTTCTGTCGCGGCAAACGGATACCAGAGCGGCACAATAATAAATATCGTCAATACAATGATTGCGATCTTAGCATGAATATTTCGAGGGAGCGTCAATAATCTGGCCAAGCCCACGCCCCAAACGATCATAAGCAGGACGAAGGCTTGATAAGTGAATTTGAACATTGTATTTGAGCGCTGATAGGCTGCACCATATATGTCTTGTACATAGATTATTTCCGGAATTAAAAGCAAAATAAGCGCAGCTGCAAGTAAAGACACTAACAGAACTCTCCCTGATCGCCATTCAGACAAATTCTGAGGCTCATTAACTTCAGCTTGACTGCTATTCTGATCCGGTTTGTCAGCAGTTCTTTTTCTTTTACGGCCGGATATGCTCTCAGTCAGCCACCAGATCAGTCCGGCGCAGATCATTACTCCCCACACAACCAAGAATTGATAAAGCGAAGTGTGTCGATCTGTCAGCTTTATTGTTTTGCTGATAGCGGAGAAATGGAGATTGAAGGTCAGAGCCGGCAAATGCCCTAAAGCAAATATGCTTGTAGCTTTGCAGGCAGCATAACAGATGCGGTCTGCCGCCACAGCAAGTAACAGGTGACTGACAAAAGTGCTGAGCAATAGCGCAAAAACCGTAAGCCAGGGAGATCGAAGAAGAAGGAAGGGTATAAGCACCAGCAAAATTTGAATGATTATGACCGGGACACCCTGCAAGCTAATTAAGGGCAGATCTGTGCCATGAGTACTCATCCAACTTAGCCATGCGATCAAGGCAAAATAGATAATGAAATCCCAATAATTAGTCATCATAAAAAAGGCCAAGATTGCAGATAAAAGCCAGATACGGTAGTCAAACACTGAAGTTTTTAACTCAGAGAGAGCAAGACTCAGCCTGACTCCTCTAACTCTTTCATCGCCCGCCATTTGCTGCAGCAGTTTTCTCTCCCAGTGTCTGGCTGTAATACTTAGCCAGCCGCTTTGCCAAAGAGCTACGAGGATGATTAGCAGCCCCAGCACGCTGGCCAGATTAAGCAAATGTGCATGCAGATCTGCAACAAGGAAAGAATAATAGGGAAATTCATGAATGGTGAAATCTTCAATAGGTGGATTATGACCGATATAGCGAGTAGAATCGGCAAACCAGAAGCTTCCTATTTCTCCGGTCTCGGAAGGGAGCAGCTGCGCGATTTTTTGTAATAACGGAAAAGCCGGTGAGTCCGGATCGTACCAAAAGGAATGGCCATTACCGCCAAAACTGACTAACAAAGAGGCTAATCCCCCCGAGATCCAGGGAATACAGCGCTTTTTCTTCCGAAAATGAGGCTGCAGAATATTATATCCTAAAGAAAAACTCAAACATCCGGTTAATGCCATAGTTGTGGCTAAAGACAGATTGTAAGAAACTTGAGTTTGGATATTGCTGATCTTCATCATGACAGCAGCCAGGATATGACCGCCGTAATAGTAATTAATGGTGCCGCCTGCAAACCACATGTCTAGTGCCGGCAGGGTATCGCTGCGCCAAAGGCTGTTAATGAAACCGATATTCATCATCTTTTCAAGACTGCCCAGCTCAGGTTTCAGACCGCGTGCAAAAGTCCAGAGCAGGAGGAGCAAAGCGAAGATCAACTCTTCTGCAATAATAAGGCGAGGATTTATATCAGAGGAAAATCTTTTAACAAAATCCTTTTTCAGCTGCGGCAGTCCCCAGATCAAAATAGCAGCAGCAATAAAGAGAGCGATTAAAGATAATTGCGTAAAAGGTAAGATGCCTGAAGTGCAGAGCCCGCTTACAGCCAAAGTGATCAGCATTGGTCCCAAGATTTTTGCCAGGGCGAAACCTCCGTCCGGAGTGGGAATAAAGCGAGCTGCAAGAGGCCAAAAAATTAATCCGGATGTGGTCCAGATTAACCACCAGACTAAAAAATATGAAGCGTCAGACTCCAAACACAGCGTGGCAGCTAATGCAACTAAAAAGAGTGATATAGCCGGCAGCCATTGCCTTCTCTTTGTTACGTCTGTCATTTATCTACACCGACGGCGGCTGCTGCGACTTCTTTCGCCAGACGAACGGCATAGTTCATGCCGCGATCTTCAGGATAGATTTGAGCCATTCCGGCCAGCCAGAGACCCGAAACAGGCGTCTTTATTGTTGGCATTTTCTCGCTGTAGCGGCGTTTAATTACCGGCTGAGAATATCTGGTGCGCACCAATCTGCTAAACAGTACTTTGTTGTCTGCTGCTCCTGGGAAAGCAACAGCTGCTGCCTGAATAAATTTATCTGTTATCTCCTGATCAGATTCTCGCCAAAGCGCTTCCTCAGTTCCAATGTATCTGGAAAGGTAGACCAAATGGCCATCTTTTAATGAGCTTTTACTCAAATTGTCCTGCGCAACTGTCACTACGAAGGGAAGATCATCGCAGATTGTTGTCCAATACCAGGGTGACAGCGGCTTCTCATAGATCACACTTAGGCACAGGTTCGCCTTATACTCTATATCTGATAATTTCTCTCGATATTCAACGGAATCTATCAGGTCAGAAGCCAGTTCTAAAAAAGGTTTTGCAGCGATAGTGCAGATGATTTGATCAAAAAATAAGGGATAAATCTCATCACCCGTTTTTATTTTGAATTGTGTTTTTTTGCTTAGTGATTCATAAGGCAGTATCTCGGTCACTTGACTGCAAGTATTGATCTGTCCGCCGTATGCAGTAATTTTTGCTTCCAGTCTGTCGGCAATTTGCTGAAAACCGCCTTCAATATATCCCAGCTTCTCTTGGCTGCCCTTTCTGGAGCTGCCCCTGAGTTTGAACTTATTCCAAATCCAGACAGAGGAAATATCGGGGGCATCTGTTCCGAATTTTGAGTGTAAAAGAGGACGCCAGAGAATTTGCCAGGCTTTTTCACCGCAGTTCTTTTTTATCCAGTCAGAAGCGAGCTTGTTTTCCAAAGTTTGCCAGTTTTTCAGTCGGGAGGCTTTAAGCACAGAAATGCCTGTACGAAGACGCTGAGAAAATGGTATCGGCTTAAAGCTTAATAAGTCCAGAGGGGTGGAGAAGGGATAAAATCTGTTCTCATACATGAGGGCGTTAGCGGCGGTTTCCCAGTGAAGACGGGATTTAAGATCAAGATCTTCCAACAATTGCAAAAGATAATTATCGCCGGTAAAGAGATGATGGTAGATATCATCAGTATAACCGGGGTCAAAGCTATCAGAGACAGAGCCTCTGGTTACAGTTTTGCTAGAGTCACGACCATTCGGATCATAATTACGGGAATCAGAACCGGCGGAGACGGAATAACCGGGGTTAGAGAATTCTCTTACTCCCTTGATCATGCCGCCAATACGCGCTTCAGACTCAAAGAGGCGGACACAATAGCCCCTCTTGCTAAGTATGTAAGCAACAGTCAGTCCGGTGAGTCCGCCACCGATGATTGCGATTTTATCTTTATCTTCTTTTTTGGGCATATCCTTATTATTTGGCGGCGGCATTAGAATATCAAGTTTTTTGCTGCCGCAGATAATATTCAGCATCAGGCAAGTTCTTCGCGGCCAGTGACAGCCTTTCTTCTATCGGGATAGGCCGGTCATACTCATCAATTACGACTGACGCTCCACGCAGGGATTTGGTCTTGAATCCTCTGGCGTAACGAAATTCTTCCGCCTCATCCCAAAGATAAGGTACAGGCAGGTATCCTGCCATAAATATTTTATAAAAGCCTTCAGCAGAATAGAGGTCAGGGACCATTTGCTCAAGGGTGTTGATCATAGTCTCCGCATCATTATACAAAGACCTTTCTCTGGCCAAAACTTCTGTATTCATTGTCATGTCATCAATCATACCCTTATGTCTGGCCAGGCGATATTTTTTTAGTGTATGAAGTGTAATTTGAACACTCTCGTTAATGATGTCCGGTGTAGCAAGATGTGAAGCTTCGGAATAACTCACCACATGAATGATAGAAGGACAGGACATATCTGCAGGCTCGATATCGTCCATCAGGCAGGTGACTGCCGCAAGTTGGGCTCTAGCCTCTTTAAGATCGGGTTTGAAATAGTCAAGGCCGGCGCGAGGCTGCAAAATAACTTTGAATTGACCGTCTTCCAGGCTGCGCAGCAATCGCAGCATAGCTCTGGATTTTGCCAAATCCTGAACGCCCCACGTGTTTCTCGGGGTGTTCAGCATATTTTGTAAAATGAAAGTCCTTATACCTAGCTGCTTGGCCAGTTTTGCGGCCAGATAGACGCTTACAATATAGGTGATATCATCTGAGCCGCGAAAAGCAAAGTGATGCGATACATTGGCTTCAAAGGGTTTCCCGGCCGCGGCGACATAACGAATTGTTTTGATGTGTTCTTGCAGATTCGTATAAAGGTCGTATGGACCTCTGCCGTCCAGATTGTTGAACCACCATAGTGACAGAGCGTGCCAGCAGATGTTTATGGAGTCCTCGTATATTTTTGCCAATTCAGGAATATTCTTTGTTCCGGCATAAGTTCTTAGCAGCATTGGCCGGGCTGCATCATATATGTAATGAAAATCGGCAATGGAGTTAATCGGTACTCCGCCGCCGTTTATTTTTCCCGTCCAGTCTTCGCCAAAATTTGACTGGCTCAGCTGTGAAGTCCCCAATGAGAGAATATCCAGCAGACCGGCCTGAGCCAACTGTTTGCACCAATCGCCGCATTCCTTTACTGCCTCGGGGAGCTTTTGCTCCGATATATATGGGCCCACATGAGCACGCATCAATGGCCTCTGACCAATAAAATCTGCACTGGAATTTTGCACAGCATTCAGTCGTTTGAGCAAAGAATCATTTTTGGTGCCGTACTCAGGGTAGCAAAAAGAAGCAACATTTTTTTCGTCCCAATATTCTGCCGAAGCAATTATATCTCTGCCAAATTGCAGGAGGGAGTCATCGTATTTACCTACTTCCAAGATGGTTTTAGGAATGATATCTGTGGGCACTTTCATCAATTCCAGTGTTTCTTTAACGGATTCGCCGCCCTGGAAACAGACGAGGGGTCCTTTGAATTCCCTTTGGATGGACTGACATGTCCGGGGTAAACCGCCAAAAATGATAATTTCAACAGCTCCGCCCTGAAAAGACATCAGGCCGGAGTTTTTCAATTCTTCATAAAGATAACCAACCATATTGACAGCGTCTGCCTGATCCAGACGATAACTTAAACCGAGGCGGCTAATCTTTTCTGTTTTTATCCAGTCAATAATTTCCCGTCTGGCCGGTACTTCTCTGTAATGACTAAGCGCTCGCTGGACTTTGGGATTTGCGATTACCACTCGATAACCGCACTCCCTAAGCAGCTCGGCTGCTGACTGCAGCCCCAATGTATGAGCGTCATTAGCAGGCTTGATAAAACCATAAACAGTACTGTGTAAAGAAGTAGTCATAAAATGCTCCCGTTAAATTATCACGTCAGAGAAAATCAGAAACTATCTTTCATTATTTTGTCTATCTTGCCTTAACAGAGCTGAATATACACTTTGCAAATTGATACCTTTCAGATTTCTGCCTGTAGCTCGGAAGTCTATCTGCAATAATTTGGAGGCAAGGTCAATAATCAATGAAGTATAAGAAGTATCGACACGCATCAAATTGCCGAGAGTTTCCAGAGTTACCAGACCATAGGGTACGTCTTCCAGTATGTATCGATGATGCAAGGTGCTAGGAGCGTCGATGTCGTAATACACTTCTGTTCTGCTGACAACATCGTAAAGAGTTTCCGCTTCGGCAAAAGGAGTATGATAGCTGCGGTGGAACCAATCTTTAGTGCTTAAGACAATGTATCCCAGAGCTTCTGCCACTTCCAGGCGCTCTCGGTCAATCTCTTCGATGAAGGCACCGATATGTGGTGTGATGCTGTCTGTATAGTACTTGAAAGAAAAATCGGGATTTTCTGTCCAGCCGCTATTGAGCAACAGAGGTGTGCAATGCAAAATCATTCCTACATTGCCGATAGACGTCTGAATCATAGAATCTGCCGGAGTAAAGTGGTCTCTCATAGGATAAGGAAGGCTGGCAACCAATTCGGAATTGCTCATTTTACCCAGCCCCGCCAAATAAACAGAATCCTTTATGGCCATTACTTTAACCTTGTCCGGAGCCAGTTTGCGGCAAGTATGCATAACTGTTTGGGTTTCAGCGATCTCCGGAGTGATGGGATTATTTTGCAGGGAATAATAGTGACTGAATTCAATTGCTCCACAGGTACGGCCGGGATTGAGTACAATGATGCAGTCTTTCTGCAGATGTCTGCCGAATAAGATAGCCAGGTCGCGATGAGCAATAGCAGGAGTTGCAATCAGGACTATATCCGGATTTGCCAGAGCTGCTTCAATATCGTCAGTTACCTCAGTTAGTTTGGCGTTTCCGCTGATTTTCCCTGTTGCCTGAATAGTTTTTGTGTTTTTTAGTGTCGCAATATTCTCAGCAGACCTGTTCCATAAGGTGACGTCATTATTCGCGAGAGCTAAATGTGCCGCCATTGCCAAGCCTGAGTTTCCTGCGCCTATGACTGAAATCTTCATGCTGTTTTCCTCAAAATACGGTAGATACGATGGTCGAATAGATACCCAAATTGATAATCTGCATATTGAGCTAAGTTAGAACTCTGAACCTTGATTATAGGTTTTATACTTCCGGAGTGTCAATTATTCTTTATCTTGGAGGCATGTGCGATGTTCCCATTTTGAATACCGCATCTCATCGACCGGCAACAAGCGCTGCCAAGATTTAACCATATGAATGCGTTTTGCAGCACCTTGCTGCACCTAAAAGAGAAAAAATATCCACTCAACATGGGGAAAATCTGCACGTCAGACAGTTCCACTGAAAATGAGAAACCTTAATAAACTCTGGTCAATATCGTTATCAGCATTCGTAAGATCAGGCAGGTATGCGAATCAAGCTCCGGTAGGTTGTTGAATCCGCTTTGCAAAGCAAATGTGCATACGCCAAAGCGTTCATGACAAGTAAAGCCAACGAACAGCGAAGCTGCATCTTCTTCATACCTCGGATCGTATGGTTCTCAAAGCCAAAAGAAACATCAAGGCGGCTGTTCACCCGTTCAACCGATGTTCGTTTGTTGTAAAGACGCTGCCAAACATGACTGTCACGAGGAATCCGCTGAAAGGCACGTGGATCGGTTTGTCGGGGAATGCGAAGACCATGGCGACAGGCACAAAGCGCCGCACCTTCACAGTAAAGGCCAATACGTACGGCTGTCGGACACGATTTGCGGATGCAATCGCGTGACGATTCATACCCGTTGTTTGGCATCGTCCGTTCTTTCCCGGTCTTAGGGCAAGCACAAAACACTGCACCCTTTTCGTTGTACATCATGTTGTCGTAATGAAGCAGCGGTTTCTTGGCATCTCTCCATAAAAGACGCGTATCAATGACCGCTTTTATGCCATCGTTAGCCAACATCTCAACAAACTTCTGGTTGTCATAACCTCGATCACCTTGAAGGGTCTTAGCCTGGCTATAGACGATGGGATGACAGGTTTTGTAATGCTCCAAGAGCACCGGAGCTTCGGCCATGTCATGCCGGTTGGCTTTGGTGACGGTATAGGCGACAGGTAGTTCATGGTTGCTGTCGACGAGAAGATGGAGCTTGAAACCCAAAAAGGACATCGTCTTCTTCCAAAATGATCCGTCTTCACGCCGACCACTGTATTCCTTTACTCCCCAATTGGCGTCATGTTCAGCTCTGGCTCCAGCCTTTCGTTTGTCGCGAAGCGAATTGGCATACGACTGAATATGTTTGCTGTCGATGGCCAGGTCTTCACCAAACTGTGGGAGCATGGTCGAGAGCTTATCCACCATGGCGATAAACATGGCATCGATCTCATCCTGACAACCCATGAGGTTCTTTAAGAAGCGGCTCATCGCAGAAGAGGATGGAACCGTAAGGCTTGTCATACGACCACCAGAGACGACCAAGCGTAGCTGGGCATTACGAGCCAATTCTCGCTTTAAGCTTTCATACGTTGGATGTCAATA
>LSQX01202292.1_pt1 | contig 19755 bp, 12 predicted proteins | sample 654561 | NCBI WGS metagenome assembly LSQX01 (sample SAMN04489861, study PRJNA283612) | anaerobic digester metagenome | isolation source: 4 biogas reactors fed with cattle manure at either 37C or 55C with and... | place: Denmark: Kongens Lyngby | collected 2014
AGTTCGACAAACGGATTGCGGCCGTGAACTATCTGTTTCGCCGGCACCCCACTGATATCAGTATGATCGTGTTTCAGGCCACTGATACCGTACAGCATCTGTTTTTCCGCGACAGGCAGATCACCACGAAGGAAGGTGAGCAGGTCGAAGACGTGATCCTGCACACCTACATGCACGTGGACCGCCATGTAGGCCAACTGCTCGAACAATACACAGATGATCAGACCACCGTGGTACTGCTGTCGGATCATGGCGGCCAGCCGTGTGAGCGTTTCTTCAACCTCAAGCGTTGGATGATAGAGGCGGGTTATACGCAGATCGCAGTCGGTAGACAGTCTGCTCGTCGCTTTAGGGGGGCGCTAAGGCGCACCCTCAAGTCTATGGTGCCAGCTGCTGTGCGCCAGAAATTGCTGGCCAGACGTGGCATCAATTGGACCATGCCCGAGGCTGAGGCAGACTGGGAGCAGACTAGAGCGTTTTGCTGGGGTTCTTATGGCAACATACAGATAAACGTACAGGGACGGCAAGCCAACGGCATCGTGCCGCCTGACCAGGTTGAGCAACTATGTCAGCAAATCGCTGCGGAACTGCTCGAGATCGTCGATCCCACCACCGGACAGCGGCCAGTGGCACAAGTGCTGACCGGGGCAGAGCTATATCACGGACCTCTGGCTGCTGAAGCTCCTGATCTGCTGGTCGTAGCAACTGACGGCTATGAGATCCGCACCGGCATGGAACCTGAACAGCCTTTGTCGGTGGACCCGATGGACAGCAGCCAGACCGGCAATCCGCCGTTTGGCGGCACTCATGCCTATCACGGTATCCTGGGGCTAGTAGGCCCGCATATCACTGCCGGGGCCAGTGTAGATGATCCGTGGCTGGCCGATCTGGCTCCCACCCTGCTGTATCTGGCCGGGCTGCCGGTGCCAGAAGACATGGATGGGCGAGTGCTGGAAGAAGTACTGGATTCCCAACTGCTGGCTGAGCGTCCTTTGCAGCAGGTTACAGATCAGCAGGCAGAGGTCCAGGAGCGCCAGACACAGCCATACAGCGAAGAGCAGGCTGCTGAGATCGAAAAGCGACTGCAGGACCTGGGCTACTTCTAACCTCTGCCACATGATCAGCGCAGTGAATTGTGCACAGGCCGCAACCCGAGTCTGTCGCACTTGATGTCTCATGTGCGGCGGTTTCCTGATAGGGCAAATGATACAGCCTGGACAGTAATAGAAGGATTTGCCGAATCACTGCTACACAGCATCTCATCGCACTAACGGTCGAACACCAGGACGGACTCGGAGAGTGGAAAACAGCGGGACCAAACCGAAAACCACCAGTGGCGGACTGCTATCGCGGCGGGTGATGCTCATTGCCGTGGCGCAAACGAGCATCGCTCTCAGCGCACTGCTCAAAAGCCTTCTGCTGACCCGCTGGTTTGATCGTGCCACCTATGGCACCTACATGCAGATTCTCATGGTGGCCCAGAGTATCCCTCCGTTTCTCAACCTCGGCCTCCCTGACGGTATCTTTTACTTCGGTTCGGCCGCGACGCCTGCCCGCCGTCGTATGCTGATCATCTACTACTACGCCGTTGCACTGGCGCCCAGTGCGCTAATAGTGTTGCTTTCAGGCCTGCTACGGCTGAAAGTCGCCGACTGGATGACCAACCCCGATCTGGCAGCCTATGCCTGGCTGATAGGCCTGTACACCATCGCGCATCTGTTCGAGGGCATGACTATACCCACACTGGTGACTACCGCGCGTCCGCGTCTGCTGGCAGTGCTCAGTGTGGTGCATACCATCTATGATGTCGGCGCAATAGGTGTCGCATGGTTGCTGGACAGCTCTCTGTCTGTAGTCATCGGACTGGGCATAGCCGGCATAGCGGCGAAAGTGCTGATAGTTCTGAGTGTGGTGCTGGCTGATCGCAGCTCCGCGTCAGCAAAACAGGACGCCACAGATGAGCAATTGCCCAGCCTTGGACGGCAGGTGGCTTACTGTCTTCCGCTGGCATTTGCGGCCGGATGTGGCTGGCTGCGCCGTTCAGTTGCTCGGTTCATCGTGGCCGGCCTCTATCCACCCGCGCAGTTCGCCGTATTCGCCCGCGGTGCATTTGAGCTGCCTCTAGTGGGTATGGCTGCGACCTCCATGACCCAGGGCATCTTCCCAGAGCTGGTGGCCCTGGCCAAAAAGGATGACTACCACAGCTTTGTCGGCCTGTGGAAAGAAGCCATATATCGCACCGCCGTGGTCATATTCCCCGTCGCCGCGATAGTAGCAGTGCTATCCGAGCAGCTTATGGTGCTGCTGTTTTCCGAAAAGTACGTGGATAGTACGCCGATCTTCCAGATATTTCTACTGCTGCTACCTATACGGATCAGCATCTATACCTATATATTGCGCGCGCTGGGGATGTCGTATCACGTCCTGGGGGTCTCTGTCATGGGGTTGGCAGGCAATGCTGCTTTGGGGTGGGCCATGTGTCTGAAGCTGGGGCCCAGTGGTGCGGCATGGGGTACGGTTGGCGGTGAGCTACTGGTGGTGATTGCGATTCTGGTGATGATATGGCGGCGAGTGCAGATACCGGTATCGCGGCTTATGCCGTGGGGACGCCTGCTTCATCTGCTGTTGGTACTGATAGTGCCCACGGCAGTAGCACTACTGCTGAATTGGTCACTGGGACATGGCACTGTGGCCATACTGGTAGTGGGGACAGTCTTCAGCGCTCTCTACTACCTGCTGGCGCGCTACAGTGGAGCTATAGCTCAGCGTGATGTTGACATGGTACGTGGCTGGATACAGCGGGCGTTCAGGCGCCCTCAGAGGGAGGTAGGGAAGAACTGAGGTGCTGCCGGATGCCCCGCAGATGTCCTTTCAGTCGCGCCCAATTGGACCCTATCCTATGAGGCATGAACACCAATCGTACTATGTCGGTAACCAGCATGGCTACTATATACCAGCCAAACGCCAGTTTGTTGTACAGCCGCTGAGGCATGTTGCGCCGGAAATGGTACCCCAGATTGGTTATCTGCTTACTGGCGTACCCCTCCGGATCGTACCAGCGTATCGGGCTAGGGTAGTGATACAATCGCGCCTCCGGGGTGATCAGCAGCTGGAATTTTTGGCTGACACGGTATGAGTGCTCTGCATCTTCGAACAGGGTATAGTCCTGATAGTGCTCAGCAAAGCGGAACTCATCGAGTACAGTCCGTCGGAAGCTGGATACCCCGCCACCGAGCCATTGCACCGGCTGTACACGCCGGACTGCATGGTAGTTGAGTTGGTTGAAGCCGCAGGCGAATATCTTACCATGCCCCCACGACGGTGTGCCGCGCAGCAACTCCGCCAACGCTCTTGCCGGGCCGATATGCGGATCGTTCACGATTACTCCGCCGATACCCCCCACTTTCCCTTCCGGATCGGCTTGATACAGCCGCAAAGTCGCCTCCAGGTAGTCACTTTCGAGCACCACGTCGTCATCGAAGAAGAAGATTATGTCGCCAGTGGAGCGCGCCACTCCGATATTGCGCGAACGCGCCTGGCCCGGCGGCCCTTCCTTAGGTATGTATAGGAAGCGCACACCAGCCGCGTTTGCCATGCGAATCAGCGGTTCAGGCTCCAGCGTACCGTCATCTACCACTATGATCTCTTCAGGCAATTGCGTCTGCTCGACAAGTGACTGGACGCACTTGCGCAAATCTTCGGGACGATCGCGCGTGGGTATGATGACACTGGCAGACAGTAGGTCGGGTGAACGTTGCCGTTCAGCTGATGCAGAATTGCTCGGGGGCAAGACTAGGCTTTCCTCTCAGTGCTGATGGCAAACGCGGCCAGCACGTATAGTATGGCAAACAGCATGCCGGCGATACCTGCAATCAGCACACTGCTACCGATTTTGGGGCCGCTTTTGCGCTCGGGAGCAATCGCCTCATCCAGGACCAGAAAACTGTCAACTATTCGATGTTCGTCGATCAACGCCTTTTCGTATTCCATCCGAAGCATTTGATAGACCTGTTCTCTCACTGACACATCCCGGCGCATGCGGGCGAACTCGATTTGCTCCTGGGGGATGTCACCGAGCTGCCTCGAGACCTGTCCTAGAGCTGTCTCCAGCGCTGCAGATTCGGCTTCCGCTGAGATTTTTCGCAGGTGGGCCTGCAAAAGTTGTGTGCTCGCCTCGTCATGGACAGGGCTGGCACTGACTACACGCTGCTGAGCGACCAGCTCTTCTTCCAGGGCATTTTGCAGCTGTTCAGTCAGGTGCTGGATAGTGATCCGATGCCGGTGCACCTCGGGGTGATTCTCTGATTTACCCTCCCCATGCATGGCCAGTGCCAGTTGGGTTTCGACATCGGTCAGTTGCTTTTGCAGCTCGTTTATCTGTGGATTGCGCATATCAGTTGCCGAGGACAATCGGACCTCTTCGATACCGCTTAGTTGCTCGCGCGCGCCACGAAGCTGTCCGGTTGCGGTTGCGGCTTGAATGTGCGCCTGCTCCTGCTGCACATGCAAGTCGATGAGACGTCGCGTCATCTCGGTGGCAACCTCTGTGGGTGCAACCACTTCGTGCATCTCTTGCCACTGGCAGAGCGTATCTTCTGCCTCAGTTAACGAAATTTGGGCCTCTTTCAACCGCTGAGCTATGAAATCCCGTCGGTTGTGCACATCTGTGCGAAATAGCCGAGTGCTTTCTGCGCGCAACTGTTCTCGATATGCATTGGCGATGTCGGCGGCCAGGCTACGAGTTTCCTGGTCGGCAGAAGCGCCCCGATCACGAACCCATGGGCTACCCTTGAGCGTGACGGCAATAGTCAGAGTTCGCAGCAGCAAGTCCTCATGGATCTTGGTGCGCTTGCCCAGCAATTCACGGGCCTCCCATTCCTCGTCTACGCCGAAACGGCTCTGCAGGTCCAATTCGCGCACGATCTTAGCACGCACCAGCCGACTGTTGACGACTGCTTGCGCGGCTCCGGTAGAGTCGAACATCTGTGTGCCGAATTGACCAGCCAGCGATCCGAGCATCTCCCGCGCTGCAGCCGAAGCGCCCAGCGAACTGCTTGATGGTGTGTTCGACAGCAGTGTGGTGCGAGCTGTGTACTGTCTGGGGATGAACATCATCGTAGCTAACGCGGCCATAACTGCTGCTAGAAAACCACAGCCGACTATCAGGCCCCATCGTCTGCGCAGATACGCCAGAGCCTCCGCTGCACTGATTTGGGGCCCAAGCATGCTGCTGGCATGCCCTTCAGTCATTGCCTTTAGCCCTCGTTCGCGTCAAATCTCGGTATAATTGCTCGTATTTGCGAGTCATCGCCAAAGCGCTGTAGCGTGAGCGCGCCTGCTCTCGCGCCTGCTCGCCCCAGATTCGCGCCTGCTGTGGCGCGTTGAGCACTTCTCGCATGGCCCTCGCTATGGCGGATGTATCCTCCGAGGGCGTAAGCCGCCCGGTCGCCCCATCTGTAATCACATCAGGTATCGCGCCAACTGCTGTGCTCACCGTCGGCAAGCCAAGCATCATCGCCTCCAGCAGCGCCATCGGCAGGCCTTCCACCTCAGAGGTCATCAGAAAGCAGTCTGCTGCATTCATCAGATCGGGCACATCATCGCGTACACCGAGCAGCCTAATGCGATGCTCAAGGTCGTGTTCGCTGACTAGATCTCGCACCTGGTTCTCCAGTGGCCCGGTGCCGGCAACCAGGGACACATACTGCAAATCCGGCTCATCCAGAAGCGATACAGCCTGCACCAATACATCATAGCGTTTTTGTTCTGTCAGCCGTCCGGCACTGAGAAATATGAAGGCATCCTCGTCGATGCCCAAATCTTCACGTACCTGCTGCCGACTGCGCTGTGACTGTGCTCTCAGACGAACTTCGTCTATCCCGTTTTCAACCAGCGGCATTTGATCCCAGTTGCGGATATACGGGGCAAAGCTCTGCCTTATCGCCGCCCCAATTCCCACCACCGTTCCCGGCCAGCGGTTCATCGCTATCTTGTGCAGCCAGGCTTCACAGCGCCTGCCGGGCTCTTTGCGCTTTTCATAGTAGTATTCCGCCATATTGTGCACGGTAGCCACCATGCCGGGGTTACCCAGAGACCTGCGTAAGGTCCAGGCTATCACATCCGCTGCCTGGCTGTGGCAATGCAATATGTCCGGCTGGAAATCTCGGACCAGTTTGACCAGCCGTGATAAGCTGCTCGGACTGGGGACACCGCCCATATCGGCCGACACGAATTGCACGCCCAGATCATCAATCCACTCGCGTGCCGCATGAGTGCGTAACAGACCGCAGACTTGATACTGAAAGCGGCCGGGTTCGCTGCATGCGATTATGTCTCGGATTACTCTCTGAGCCCCACCGTATTCGTATTTTGCCAGCATGTGCATAACACGAATCGGCGTTTCAGTTGATACCATAGGCTCCTCCTGGCTCTAGGCAACGCAGTCTTTGCGTTTTCACTTTGCCCGACGTCCAGACAGGCTTCTGGTGTCTTTTACTCCAGCATTTGTCGGTAGACGTCTTCATACCCCTGGATCATGAGCGAGATATCGAAATGCTCGCGGATGAATTTTTTTGCAGCCTCACCCAGCCTTTTGCGCAATGGCTCGTCATCATAGAGCCGCTGCATCTGGGCGGCCAGTGCATCCACCTGTCCGGGCTCGACTACGATGCCGCGTACCTCTGCCTCGATCAGCTGCGGCACCCCTCCGACTCGAGTAGCCAGTACCGGGGCACCAAGTGCCATCGCCTCAGCAATCGCCACAGGTAAACCCTCGTACAGCGACGAGCACACCACTACATCACTGGCATTGACCAACTCCGGAACATCCGAGCGCTCACCCAGGAAAATCACGCTTTCTTCCAGACCCAACTCGTCTGCCTGCGCCTCCAGTTGCGATCTCAGACTTCCTTCGCCAGCCAGTAGTAATACAGCTCGCGGACTGTGCGCTTTGACCTGCGCGAACGCCTGCAGCAGATCGCTGTGGCCTTTTTGATACTCAAGGCGCCCAACGGAAATATATACTACCGCGTCATCAGGCAGCCCTAGCTGACTGCGTACCTGCTGCGGGTCATGCTTTATCTCAGCAATCAGTCGATCGCAGTCAACTGCGTTCGATACTACCCAGACAGGTACCTTATTCCCCATGTGGCGCTCGATATCCTTGGCGACCGCTTCCGAACAGGCCACATAATTGCGGGGGAAAAGTTTGCTGCCCCACTTGTAAAGCAGTGCTTCGGCTCGCCCTATGGCTAGCCCGGGCTCAAAATAGTGGTCAGCGGTATTTTGGATGGTGCTCAATACATGGCGACATCCGGTCCAACGCGCTAGAAGCGGCCCGACCAGGTCGGCATATCGCAGTTGCGTGTGGATGATATCAGGCTGTGCCTGCTTGATGATGCGTGCCGCTCGCCGCAGACCTGCCAGGTCCAGTGGATTGCGCATCCCGGCTATGTGTACCGGTATCCCAGCCTTAGTGATAGTGGCTTCATGTGGCCCGCCTCGAAATAGACAGCACACTTCATATGCGAACTGTTCACTGCCGCCGGATTTGAACCAGGAGACCAGGATCTGTTCTGCCCCGCCCCGCTCCAGAGTATGTATCAAGTGCAATACCCGTATGCGCCCTTCCACATCGGGGCCCTGTTTGCCTGTGCCCGCGTCCATATGATTGCTCCTTCTAAAACTGCCTGTGTGGCTCCATCTATTGCTGCCTCCGCCAGCCTTGCCAGGCTCACAAGCTCCACTGACGCTACTGGTACTACGACACTACTGACTCTTATGATCGCAACCAGTTGGCGCTAGTTTTACTGCCTCTGTCAGCATTACCGGCCATACCGGCCTGGCTTGCTCTGCGGGAGCTGCTGGCTTTGTTGTTTCTCAGCTATGATGGCAACCGCCACAATCAGCCCCATAAGTGCCCACAACATGACATCTTGCACCGCATTTAGCGTAAGTGCCTGGAAATGAAAGTAAAGCATGGCCACAAGCAGCGCGCCTGCCACCGACTGCAGGTAAGAGTCACTACAGCGGCGAACCACCTGCAATCCCATCCGCACTACCGTGCCCACCATCAGCACATAGCCAATAAATCCCACCAGTCCCGTATCCTGCAGTATCTCTAGCACGATGCAGTGGGCATGGCGCCAGTACTGCTCCCAGGCTCGCGAGACGCCGATACCGATGCCTAGTATTGGACTGGCGATGAAGTTGTTCCACGCGGCCTGAAACTGGGGTAGTCGCAAATCCTGACCTGTTGTCAAATCCTGCACGGTGCCCACCAGCCGTTCCCACTGATACATCCATACCCAGGTGGGCGTAAATGCTGCCCCGATTACTGCCACGCAGACGACTACTATCACGGCCACTATCGCCATGCGCCTGGAAATTCGCGCGCGAAATACCACTGCCATTGTTAGCAGCAGCGCCAACAGCGCCAGGGTCGCACCTCGTGACAGGGTCAGTGTCACATTCATGCCTAGTAGCACTATCAGCAGCCACTTGGCTCGCACCCCTGAGCGCGGCTGGAGTAGCAGGAGCGCTAGCGTAAAAGCCAGATATGTGCCCATATGTAGCGCGTAATAGTTGGGGTCGGTATTCAGATATGTCAGCCGCGGCAGACCGAAATAAGCAAGTACCAGGCCCGGAAACATCCGCCGTTGCAAGAACAGAATTGCCACTAAGACGCCGCCGGCTGCAAGCAATCCTATGCTCACACCGGCACTGGCTATCACCGTCTGTAGTATCGTCTTGTTCTGGATTGCCACTCGAATTGCCAGATATACCAGACTGACCCATACCAGTGACATCAGCTTCCGAACGCTCCAGCTCAACTCGGAAGACACCAGAAACGACAGCAGGCAGCAAACGAAAAAGCCCGCCACCGCTATATCAGCCATGTTCAGACGCACCGGACGCAGCTGTCCGCTGGCCCAGTACCACACATACAGCATTAGCACGAGCATGGCCGCCAGGTAATACGGGCGCAGATAGAAGCCGACATAGGGGGCCCAGCGATTAAGTGGAAGTACTATCACCAACAAACCAGCCGCTGCTGCCGGCGACTTCAACAGCAGTACTAGCACTGCGGTCGCCAGAAGCAGCAACAGCGCGGCTCCTGGGTGCTGGGAGGCCGGCACGGCCAGTATGCTGATTGCGAAGATGGCCGGCAGCGACTGTAGCACACCGGGCCGGGTCACACGCAAATTGACTGACGTCCCGTTGCCCATAGTCCCGCCGACAATATACCGTGTTACACGCCTAACAAATCCACCAATCGCTGACCGGCCTGCTCCAACGCCGCACCGGCCTGGCTGCGCACCTGCTCATATGGTACCCGCGCCGGGGGCATTTGGTCACTGACCAGCTTCTCCACAAGCTGGCGCAAGCTGTCTTGCTCTAGATCTTCCAGGGCCAGATGCGCCTGTTCCGGCAGCCCGATCATCTCCGCAAAGCCAGTGACCTTGGGATGATAGTCTACCGTGGCCATCGGCACGGATGCCATATAAGCCAGCACCGCCGCATGAAGCCGAAAGCCCAGAAAATAGTCACACGAACTGATTTCTCCAAACATGTCATACGGGTTGGGCAGATACGGAATTATGCGGACGCGCTCTGCGTATCGCATCTTATTTTGCACTGCTCGCACAGACCTGTAATCGTATTGAGCGCCTGCGTGCAGGCAAAACAGTTTCACCGCCTCTACACTACCGTCGGCCAGGACCCCATCCAGTACCGTAGCCATCGCGTCGTATACCTGCTCATCGCCTTCAGGATCATGGTGTGCCACTGAGAAAAAGGGCGCAATTGATACACCCAGCGACTTGCCATGACAGTGACACAGCGGCGGATTGTGCGGCAGATCTACCTCGGGCAACAGTAGTACCGGATCAGGACCGACACTATACTCTAGCCCCGGCGCTATCTCTTCCACCAGCTCGACGGAAAGCTGGTCACGCAACAAAATTACATCGGCCATACGTAGGATGCGACGCACTGTATGCCGACTGGCAGCCCCCACCAGTGGCCCCACGCTGACCCCCAGATAGGCAATTGGGCGCCGCATTGCGCGAGCCATCTGGCAAATGCGTAGCTGAAACTGTAAATCGGCACCGGTTGCACCGTAGTGGTGCAAAATGCCGCCTCCGCCGAATACTATAGCTCGACTGCGCAACAAGCCGGCTGGTGTCCGCCATGCACGTGGTCCGGCTGTGCATTGCAGCGGCACTTGCGGCAGCTGCAAATCCCCCGGAGGCGATATCAGCACCTCTGCGCTATCGAACCAGCGCCCCAGGTAATGCAGCATCACCGCTAACAGGCCATCATCGCCTGTGTTGCCGGCTTGATAGTAACCGCGCAGGAGGATACGCATCTTCACGTCCCGACCAAGGAAATGAAACCAGGCACCGCCACCCGCGCCCTCTCAACTCCACACCCACGCCATGCCGACACTCCGGATAGGGGAGGACAGACGCCACCAGCATGCATTATACCTCAGTTGGCTGATAAGCGCACCCTCAGCTACAGTTTGGCGGCCGGGCAAGCCAGGGCCATCGTCTGTACGAGCACCTTCGTCGGCATATATATGATCTTACTCAGGCGCTTACCCGGTCAAGCGTTTTACTCTTCACCTACGTGTTTAGTGGCATCCTCCTGTTCTTTGCGCAACTCTTCAGGGGTACGAACCGGCTTGCGCCCCGGCCCTCTGATGCCCGGCGGCTCGACGTACTGTTCGGCCAGCCTCTTGCGCGCTGCCTCGAACACGCTCTTGTCATACTGTGGCAGCCACTGCTCTTCGGCTACCAATAGTTCATCGGTCATCTGCCATATCTCCGGCGGAGTGGCCACTGCACCGGTCAGCGGATCCAGCATCATGGCCTGCCGCAGCCACTGATCGTCGCCGTGTACGGCCGCCTCCATAGCCAGCCGCTGGCAGAAGGAGGTTTGGCTGCATACCGCCGCACAGCCCATCGGTAGCTCGCCCACTCGGGGGATGTTTATCCCGTTGCGGTCCACAAATCCGGGCACTTCTACACAGCAGTCTGCAGGCAAGTTGCTGATCGCGCCGTTGTTGATTACGTTGAAGTGTCCGCGATAGATGCGCCCGGTCTCGATAGCCTCGATGATGCCCGAACCGTGCTCGGCAGTGCGATGCTCTGGCCCGAAACTCCAGGGCTCCTCTTCCAGCCACCGTGGCACTTCCTCCTCATACCAGTCGGCCCGCTCTAGCATCGCCCGCAGGTAGCCGCCAGTTTCGCCGGTGCTCCACACATCAGGGTTGATCCACTGCTCCATCTCCTCAGGCCGTTTGCGATACCACTGCAGATACTCGCTCAGGTGGCCGTTGGATTCGGTGCTGTAGTAACCTAAGCGCCGCAGCACATCTATGCGTAGCCTTTCGTTGAGCATCATGTCCTCATCATTTTCGAACGCCTCGAGGATCTTGCCCGTGAGGTCTTCGCCCTTGTGCTCGACGCGGATGAACCAAGTCTGGTGGTTGATGCCTGCGCAGATGTAGTTGACCTCTTCTTGTGGCAACCCCAGTGCGCGGCAGATTTGCCCAAAGCCATGCTCTACTCCGTGGCATAGCCCGACGAAGCGTACACCGTAACCGTATTTGTTGCATGCCCAGGTATTTATTGCCATAGGGTTGGAGTAGCTCATCATCAGGCAGTTCGGTGACGCCACCTCGCTGATGTCCTTGCAGATACCCAGCAGAATAGGCACGGCCCGCTGTCCGTACATGATGCCACCGGGGGCCAGTGTGTCGGCGACGCACTGATCTATGCCGTACTTGAGTGGTATGTCCACATCGTGCTCGAGGGCGGTCAAGTCGCCTCCGCGGATAAAGGAAAACACATAGTCGGCATCACGCAGGGCGTCTCGGCGATCTTCATAGACGGTGATAGTCGCGGGCAAGCCTGCAGCCGCCACATCGCGAGTGCATAACTGATGCGTTATCGCCACGCTCTTTTCGTTGATGTCCATGAATGCGAACTCGGTGTCCTGGAGCTCCGGTACGCACAGGACATCGCGTACTATGCGACGGGTGAAGCCCACGCTGCCAGCCCCGATGATTGCGACTTTTATTGGCATGAAAACCCCTCTTTTATACGCATTGTGTGCTTGAAGCATGACAGAATTCGGCACTGACGACAAAAACACCTCCGCAACCAGAGACGCATGCCGCCGATTGGTGTACACAGCAACAAGTGTTCACACACGTATCATCACAGTTCTGTTCGCTTTTGCCCGCCCTACAACATCTCATCTGCAGCTTCGGACGTGGTGCCCCATCGCGAAACATGGGCCCCCGAGCTACGCGAGGGGAAGAGAGCGTGCCACGGAGGTCGCACGTATGCAGGCATGCAATCAACAACTCAACATAATCTATATTATCGCTAGGTTGCAGGCAAAGTCCCTCGCAGGTCACACTCGCCGTCTCAGAGAAGTCATCTTCACCGACTACCCCAAAACATTTGGGCAGGTAAAAGCATCATGAAGAGCCATCTTCTCCAGCTACTCATCGCCGAAATCTCCGGAGAGAACACGCGCAATCTGGCAGAAGACATCTGGCGTTTCGACCGCACTTCTTCCTTCGATGACTATGCCCGCTCTGCCGAGTATTGTCGCGAAGCTTTCGTGCAGGCAGGCGCCGATGAGGCTGAAATTATTACCTTCCCGGCCACCGGCAAGGCGAAATACGGCGCCTTCCGCCTGCCTCAAGCCTGGGACGGTTTCAGTGGTGAGCTACACCTGGTGGCCCCGATCGAGCAGGCTGGACGCCTCCTGTCTTATCGCGACAATCCATACGTGCTCTGCCGCGGCAGCCGAGCCACAGCGCCGGAGGGCATAGAAGCTGAAGTGGTGGTCCTCGAGGGCGGCTCCAGAGAAGCCGATTACAAGCGCGTTGACGTATCAGGCAAAATCGTGCTGACCAGCCAGGCGCCCGGTAGCGCCCACAAACTCGCCGCCAAACACGGGGCAGTCGGCATACTGACCGACTTCATGCCCACCAACCCGGTCACCCGTCCCACACCCATGGACCTGCCCGATGCCCACCTGTGGCTTACACTACCCACCGAAACGAAGCTGTTCGCTTTCGTGCTATCACCTCGCGAAGGGCAGCGTATGCGCGATATGGTAGCCCAGCAACGTAAAAAGAAGCAGGCAGTGAAGGTTCGTGCCACAGTGGATGCCCGTACTTATGACGGCCAGTTTGACCTCGTCAGCGCCGCTATCACCGGTAGCGAACCAGAGCAAGAGGTTGCTCTGATCGCCCATCTGCATGAACCGGGAGCAAACGACAACGCCTCCGGTACCGCCGTCTGCATAGAGATTGTCCGCGCCCTGAACGCACTGATGCAGTCCGGCAAATTGCCCCGACCACGGCGAACCATCCGCGTATGGTTCGGCCATGAGTTCACCTCCCTGCAGGCGCTGGCGTATGATCAGCCCGAGGCACTGAAGCGCGTAATCGCCGCCGCGAACGTGGACTTCGTCGGGCAAAATCAGGCGCTGTGCGGCAGCCACTTGATGTATCAGACCGGCCCGGACTCTCTACCCAGCTTCATCAACCATGTCATGATAGAGCTGGTGGATCGCTTCCGCCACACCTACCACACCTGGGGTGCCGACAGTAGCAGCGAACCGTATTTCGCCACGCTCCAGACGCCCTTCTGGCTGAACGACAACTTCATCTCCGACCCATCCATCGGTGTACCCAGTGTGGCCTTCATCCAGTGGCCTGATCGCTTCTATCATACCGACCATGACACGCCCGACAAGCTTGACAACCACTCTCTGGCGAGAGTAGCGGCACTGGTGGGCTGGTATATCTACCTGCTGGCCGATGCCAGACTGCCCGAAGCGTTGCAATTTGCCGATATCGTAGCCGACCGCAGCTCGGATCAGTTGCGCGATGCGGTCGAAAAGCAACTGGACGCCATATCTGTGCAGGCACGCAAGGCAAGTGAGGGAGCTGCTGAGGAGGACACGAAGGCCAGCGATTCTGCAGCCGATTTTGCTGCAGAATGGGCAGAGCTGCACCAGAAGATAGACTACCTGCTAAAGCGCGAACTGGGAGCTCTGGACTCGCTATCAGTGCTGCTGACGAAGGATGAGCAGGCTCAGGCCGCAGATTACCTGGTCCAGGCACGGGCTCAGATCGAGCAGGCCGCACAGCGCTGGCACGAGCGCACCGACCGCCGGATGGAGGCACTGGCCGTCGAGTTTGGCCTGGACGTATCGGAAGCTGCCGCCGATAAGCCGCTCACCGCGATAGAAAAGAAGGCTGCTGCTATGGTGCCCTATCGCAAAAAACGTGGTCTGGTCAGCACTGCTGAACTGCCTCAGAAGGCCCAGGATGCGCTGAAAAAAGCTACGAAAGACGGTGCCCCGCGTCTCATCCTGTACTGGGTGGATGGCAAACGCTCACTGCTGGACATTTGCCGCCTGACCCGCCTGGAAGGCGACGGAAAGCCGATCGCTCCGGCTCGCGCCATAGCTTGGGCCGAGGCCATGGAGCAGGGTGGCGTGATAGGTTTGCGCAAGTAACAGAAGGGATGAGCTGCCATGACAAGAGGCACTCTGTCGCATCTGATGCACTCGACACTTTTGGCTGTCTCGGCCTTACTGCTGATGGTAGCGGCTACCTGCTCTGCGCAGCTTGCCGCCGAGGACATGACGATGAAGGTAGGTGTAGCCACCACCGCCATCACGCCTCAGCAATCTATGACTATGGGCGGCTTTTCGGCGCGCACAGAGCCCTCAATCAGCATAATCAGAGACCTGCTGGCACAGGTAGTGGTGTTCGACAACGGTGATACTCGCGTGGGTATAGTTGCTGTGGACCTGCTGAAGGTGCCTGTCCCCTACTTTGAGGCCATGCGCGATGCCGGTGAGCGTAACGGCATCCCCCGCGCTCATCTGCTGGTAAACCACTCGCATACGCACTGCGGTCCGCACGTATTCGCCCGCGATAACCAGCCGTACATGCAGGAGATGACTGCGAAGGTCTGCGACCTGATCGAGCAGGCTGTGGCGAACCTGCAGCCGGTGCGCCTTGAGTACTCGCAAATCCCCTGCACCATGGGAGTAAACCGCCGTCAGATGGGGCCCGATGGCACCCCTGCCGGTATGCGACCCGAGCCGCGCAAGCCGATAGACCCGGACGTGCCGGTCCTGTGGGCCATATCACCCGAAAATCAGGTGCGACTGGTCATGTTCGGGTATGCCTGCCATCCGACCACGATGGGCGGCCTGGAGTTCAGCACCGATTATGTCGGCTACAGCCGCGACTGGGTGGAGGCCGCCTACCCTACCAGCACCGCAGTATTTCTCCAGGGCTGCGGCGGTGACATCAAACCTCGCGCATGCACCGCCGCCGGCGGCTTCGGGTATGTGCTGCTGGAGCCGAAGGAAATCACTGCTCAGGTTGGCTACGAACTGGGGCGGGCGGTAGTAGCTGCGATGACAGTACCCGGAAGGCCTGTGAGCAGCTTCCTGGCCGGCCTTAGCGACATCGCCGGACTGCCCACTACAAAGCAGGTCGAAGATACTCCCGAGGGTGGTCTGTTCCCCTGCGAAGCACAGGCTCTGCGCATCGGCGACATATATATGGTAGGCCTGAACGGCGAGATCCTCGTCGGTATCGGCCTGCATATCAAGCGTGAACTGGCTGACCTGACAGTATGGGTCAACGGCTACAGCAACCGCGATCTGAGCTATGTGCCGGATGCGGCCAGCTTCGACGAAGGTGGCTATGAGGTACGTGTATCATGGACGACCGCCGACGCCGAGGAGGTGCTGGTCAGCAAGGCTGTCGAGCTAGTGCGCTCTCTCCAGCAGGCCAGATAGCTGCTGCCGGGCGGATACTGCGCTGCTTTGCCGCACCCTGCAGGTTTTGGAAGCTGAGCGTGGTCGTGCGTAGAAAGCCAACTCCACAGCACTGCTGCGCGCAGCATTTGGCGCACAGGTGCAGCGTGGTCACGTGAAGACTATCGCAGAGCTGGCCAGCCATGATCTCTGAACGGCTACTGTACACATCTCTCCCTGCACAGCTCTACAAGTTCACGAGCTATGCGCTCGCCGATCTCACGATACTGTTCGCGGCCCATCAGTATATCCCCTATCAAGGCATATGGCGTCTCGAGAGTGAACACTGGCATGTGCAGGTGGGAGGCGCAGTAGCGGGTGAAGTTGGGTGTATACCATGAGCCGGTGGTCAGATCGGGGAGTTGCCAGCGTGAGGCATAGTCGGCTGTCCGCGTGAATTTCGGGGCAGCATACTCGCCCAGGGCCACTCGTATACGCTCGGTCCACTGCCGCGTTTGCTCATGCAGTTCGGGAAAATTTGTTTGTTTGGGTATGAACGTATAAGCGCCGTCGTACTCAGTCCCACAGGGCGCATGGAAATCCAGCCCCAACATCGGACGGCAGCGCTTCGTCCATGCAGCCAAGTCGCGCTGAATTGCCACTGTCTCGTGGCGCATGGGCACTTCCCCCCACGCTCGGTTCACGTCCCAGGGGAAGTTGTCCTTGCCATAGTCGCCTTGCTCTACGCCGTCTATGTTGCTAAGCGGCACGGCCCACACCAGTGGCGCATCTTCGCAGTCAGCCAGCTGACGCAAAACGCCGTCGAGCACCCATGAACCGGGCGTTTCAGCCGAGTGTTGGCGGGCGATGAAATACAGCCCAGGGCGCTCCCCTCCCTCCTGACCGGAATCGTTCGAAAGCCGCATGATGGGGCGGTCGCACTGGCTTACGCCGATAGTCTCAGCCCGCCAGTAGCAGTCAGTATCGCTGATAAGCGTCTCTAAATCGGGGCGACCGTACGGATAACAGAATGCTATATCCATGAAGCTTACCGGCGCTTCCAGTTCCCAGGCGATCCTAATTCGGCCGTCCTCTGTTGTTTCGACGCTGCCGGGCCTCATCCGCGCCCAATCGCCGCCACCGGTTCGCGCCACGGGACGGATCAGCTCCGGCTTATGGCAGCCGAGCATTGAGGTCACGTGTTTCAGCACAAGTCGCAGCCGCGAGGCAGATGTCTTCCCACCCTCTTGCTGCAGTCGCATGCAGAACCACAACCGCTCCGCGCCGCCGTGAGCAGAGGCAGCGAACTCCACCTCACAGACATCGCGTCGTTGCCTTATATTTACATCGCACACGTTCCCGTAGGGTATATCGTCTGTGACCGCCAGTGCCATGTTCGCACCATCCCTTTTAGGTTACTGCTCTGGCTGATAAATCTGCCGCACTAACATACTGCATTTGCCGTACCTGCAGCCTCTACCGGAGGCTGTAAAGCATCCGCCACAGGCTTTGCGCAGGTGAGACAGGTGCCGTCGGAAACGTAACTGAGCAGAAAGCCGGTCACTGGGCGGCAGAGCCTTGCTATGTCGCCCGCACAGACTACGCGATCTCAAACTCATCTCCATCGTGTGCCACTTCATAGGGGAAATCCAGATGCTGCTCACACATGGCGCGCAGATCGGCCTCTCCCTCATCATGCCACGGATCCCAGATATGCGTCAGGATCAGCCGCCTGATAGAGCGTTTGCCGATAAATGGCAGCACTTCTTCGGGCTTGATGTGAGTCATCTCCATAACCAGAACATCTACCGGCTCGGCCAGCAGATCCCCCAGATAGCGGAAATCGCGAGGCTGATCGCCAGAAAAAACTACTCTGCGTCCCAGTACATCGAAGCTATAGGCGAAGGCATTAGCATCAGTACGAAGCGGCAGGTCGCCATACAGGCCATGCGGCGGAGTGATGTGCCCGGTCTGAGATGCCGTAACTGTCACATACTCATCCTGGAATACGGTCTCGTCCTCCCTTGTGCCCCATACCTCGAGGTTATAGCGGATGTAATCCGGCGGCACCAGCATAGCCTGCATCCAGTTGAGCATCGGGTACTTGCCTTCAGGCGGCATGAAAACCGACAATTCATGATCGCGAGGCACCACGTTGTGCCCGATTTGCTTGAGCAGCACCGGCAGGCCACCCACATGGTCTGCATGCATATGAGTTATGAAGATCGCTCGCAGAGCCGAATACTCTTTCTTTCTGCGCACCATGCTTGCAGCCACCGGCTCACCACAGTCCACCAGATAAGAGCGATCAGCAGTCTCTAGCAGGGTAGAGGTGTGATAGCGTATGTGCGTCGGGCGTCCATGACAGGTACCCAGAGTGGTTATTTGCAGCGGTGCTCTGCCATTCAGTATTCTCACTTCCCTTATGTAGCATATTTGTCATATATATCGTCGTGTGTAGCCTGTACAGCATACGTGCGGCTATAGGAGGGGCTATGGACAGTAGCTAATAGTATAGTATGAAGGTGCGAACCATCCGGCATTGCCTCCACTAATTCGAGTATCAGAGTGAAAAGCCAGGTGCTCCCGCCGCTACATACATAGCATAGTTAGAGCCCTTCTTGGCTGCTCAGAACAGTAGCGCAGCGGCGGCGATACTGATGAGTTGGCGCAGACTCTCGACCCACGGGGTCTTCACGCGTTCGGTGCGGAACATATGCTGAGATGGCACCAGCACCACATCGCCGGCCTCTACAGTTTGCACCCTAGCCAACGGCAAGGCGTTGCCGTTGGCTCGCACCACGATGATACCCTGCATATTTGCATCAGGAAGCGCACCACCGGAGCGGTTCACGTACGAAATCGGCCCCTTATCCGGCAGGTAAGGCACCGCTCCCGGCGAGCTGACTGAACCGATGACTGTGACGAAATCCACCGCCTTGGGTACCTTCAGGATATCGCCATGATGCAGCTTCAGGTTGTCCTCGGTGCCGCGACCGGCCATGATCCGCTCACCTTCGATGGGCACAGCACGGATCCACGAAGCGATATTGATGCGGCTTGGTGGCACCACCAGCAGCGCTCCATGCTGAGTGCCCAGAAGACCGCCGATTTGCTTGCTGACTGCAGAGGAAAGTATGTCACTTTGCTGGGCCTTGCTGAGCGCGGCACTCGTCTCCCCCGCCTCACGGTTGAGTATGCTGATGATATAGTCCAGGTCAGGCCTGCGATCAGGTGGCAACGTCTCCTCGGCCATCCGGTACAGGATCATGCCTCGAGAATTAGCATCATCCAGCAGACCTCCGGCGCGCTGTATCAGGTCCCATATAGTATCGGCCTGAGTTGATTCCTCCATGCTCAATGCATACGTCCCAGGCCTGCGGACTTGCCCCTCGATAGTCACTACCTTCGGCACCGTGGTGAATTCTGCCCTGCCCATGACACCGACGCGGTCATCATCGGAAAGTATCGGGTCGGGAGTCACGGAAAAGCCTTCGGCTGTCAGCGCCAGATGAAGCTCCTGCGTCTTGCTGGTGCCTTCAAAACGCCCCGGTGTGAACTGGATAGTGTCGCCTGCATCGGCCTTCAACCCTCCACCGGCCACTATCAGATCTGACACGCGCATGCCCTCGTATCGGTAGTATTCGCCCGGATCAGCGACGTATCCGTCTACATATGCCACACTCGGCTGAGTCACATCTTCGCGTGCCAGCACCTGCAATATGTCGCCGCGCTCAAGATTTATGTTGGCCTCGGGCACACCATCCAGTGCCCGCAGTAGATTGACGGGCAACATCTCAGTGCGCCGATCGGAAGTCACCCGCAGCACCTCGGCTCGCTCTGTGTACGCCCCGGGCAGCAAGTCGCCGGCCAGCATCACCAGCTCACGCACCGTCATGCCCTTGACGAAGCGATATTCGCCAGGATGGCGCACCTGCCCCT
>LSQX01338752.1_pt3 | contig 19745 bp, 19 predicted proteins | sample 654561 | NCBI WGS metagenome assembly LSQX01 (sample SAMN04489861, study PRJNA283612) | anaerobic digester metagenome | isolation source: 4 biogas reactors fed with cattle manure at either 37C or 55C with and... | place: Denmark: Kongens Lyngby | collected 2014
ATATGCCATGGATTCATATAGATGATGTTGTAAAAGCCATAGTAGGTACTATTTTTAAGCCAATAGCAACAGGGGTATATAACCTTGTGGCACCCGAAATCGTAACAAACCGTGAATTTACCCTTCAGCTTGCAGCTGTAACAGGTAAAGCGGCTTATCTTACCCTTCCCGCAAAACTTGTTAGCCTTGTCATGGGAGAAGCGTCCCAACTGTTACTTGAAGGCCAGCAAGTAATACCCCAGCGGCTTCTGGCTGATGGATTTGAGTTTTCTTACCCTACCCTTGAGTCGGCCTTGAGAAAGGAACTTATTGGTAAAAACTGAGTCCAAAAACCTGAGAGGAGATGAATTTTAAGAAATGGTGGAAGAAAGCCAGAAGGGGAATAAAATATCCTATTCTGGTCTTCCTTATTAAGTCTTTTGTGCTAGTTGTACGTTTAGTACCCCGAAAGGCAGTCCTGGCATTTTGCAGAGCAGTAGGTCAACTTGCATTTACTATGGCTCGGTCAAACCGCAAAAAGACAGTAAATAATCTGAGTCATATTTATGGTAACAAGCTTAGTCAGGTTGAGATAAAAGACCTGGCCAGGTCTGTGTTTGTTCACCAGGCGATGAATTTCGGAGATTATATAAAGACTTTGCATTGTACGACACGTGAAGGATTTGCCGGGATTATAGATATCGAAGGGGAGGAACATCTCAAAGCTGCTTATGAACAGGGTAGGGGAGTAATCTGCCTGATGAGTCATACAGGTTCCTGGGAGTTTTCTGCAATTATTCTTCCGGTGATGGGGTACTCAACATCGGCACTTAGTCGCCCGCTACCAAATCCCAGAATCGATAAACTAATTGTAGAGGCCCGTCAGCGCAGAGGCATGAAGAACATAAGCAGGGGTAAGGCCTATCCCAAACTTATCGATGCAATCAACAGTGGTGACTGCCTGATTATTATGATAGATCAGGACACTACAGCTCCGAGTGTATTTGTTGACTTCCTTGGAAGACGCGCCTATACCCCTGTTGGCGCTGCAAGGCTTGCACTTGACACAAAGGCCCCCGTGGTGCCTATGTTTATGAGGAGAAAGGCTGATAATACGCATCAGTTTACTATACTTCCACCTGTTGACCTTATCGATACTGGAGGCAGAGAAAATGATCTGCTTGAGAACACAAGAGTTTACTCAAATATTATCAGTGATTTTATTGACAAATATCCTGACCAGTGGGTATGGATGCACGAGAGATGGAAGACCACCCCAGAGTCTCAAAAACTATTCGTTGAAAAGCTTGAAGCAAAAAAGAGGGCAGAGAAAGAGCGGCTTTTAAAAGAAGGCCATAAATAACGGACGACACATAAGAGCCCAACACTACATAGCAAAAAAGGCTGCCCGAAGGCAGCCTTTTTGAATTTATACAGACTTGTATTACAGCTGTGGACCGTAAGGAACAAGAGCCTTTGCATCTGGGTTGCTTGTGAATTTTTCGAAGTTCTTAACAAAGCGACCTGCAAGGTCAACTGCTTTTTCTTCCCATTGCTTAGAATCAGCATATGTGTCTCTTGGATCGAGAATAGCCGGATCAACTGCAGGAAGAGCTGTTGGAACAGCAAAGTTGAAATAAGGAATAGTCTTGGTATCAGCATTGTCGATTGAACCATCAAGGATAGCGTCGATGATACCACGTGTATCCTTAATAGAAATACGCTTTCCTGAACCATTCCATCCTGTGTTAACCAGATAAGCCTTAGCACCAACCTTTTCCATTCTCTTTACAAGTTCACGTGCATATACAGTTGGGTGCAGTGAAAGGAATGCAGCACCAAAGCATGCAGAGAAAGTAGGAGTAGGTTCAGTGATACCACGTTCTGTACCGGCTAGCTTAGCTGTAAAGCCTGACAGGAAGTAGTATTGAGTCTGCTCTGGAGTCAGAATAGAAACAGGAGGTAATACACCGAATGCATCAGCAGAAAGGAAGATAACCTTCTTAGCATGTCCTGCCTTTGATACTGGCTTAACGATGTTAACAATGTGATTGATCGGGTAAGAAACACGAGTGTTTTCAGTAACTGACTTGTCATTGAAATCAATCTTGCCGTCAGCTGATACAGTTACGTTTTCCAGCAGAGCGTCACGCTTGATAGCATTGTAGATATCAGGTTCGTGTTCCTTGCTCAGGTTGATTACCTTAGCGTAGCAACCACCTTCGAAGTTGAAGATACCATCATCATCCCAACCGTGTTCGTCGTCACCAATCAGCAAACGCTTTGGATCAGTTGAAAGGGTTGTCTTACCTGTACCAGACAGACCAAAGAAGATTGCAGTCTCATCCTTTTCGTTAGTGTTGGCAGAGCAGTGCATTGAAGCTATACCCCTCAATGGAAGCAGGTAGTTCATATATGAGAACATACCCTTCTTCATTTCACCACCATACCATGTATTCAGGATAACCTGGATCTTTTCTTTCAGGTTGAATACGATAGCAGTCTCTGAGTTAAGACCAAGTTCCTTATAGTTCTCAACCTTTGCCTTAGAAGCGTTGATAATGATGAAATCAGGCTCGCCGAAGTTCTTCAGTTCTTCTTCGGTTGGACGGATAAACATATTGGTCACGAAGTGAGCCTGCCATGCAACTTCCATGATAAAGCGCACTTTCAGACGTGAATTTTCGTTTGCACCTAAGAAAGCGTCAATAACAAACAATCTTTTGTTTGATAACTGATTGGAAACAAGAGCTTTTAAGTCTGCCCATACTTCGGGTGTTGTCGGTTTGTTATCGTTTGGGGATTCGGGGGAAGTCCACCAGATTGTATCTCTCGTAACATCATCTTTGACGATGAACTTATCTTTTGGTGAACGACCGGTGTAAATCCCTGTCATCACATTAACAGCGTCCAATTCTGTTAATTGTGCTCTTTCAAAACCTTCAAGTCCCGGACGCATTTCTTCTTCAAAGAGCTGTTCATAAGAAGGATTATAAACAATCTCTTCAACATTATGAATTCCGTACTTTGTTAAATCTAAATCTTTCATAACTGCCTAATAATTAACTTTATATAATTAAATACCTTTCAAAAATCTGCTCACAAAAATAGAATATTTTCAAAATTTAGTCTGATAATACCTTGATTTAGCAAGGTTTTAGCCCCCGATTAAACGTTATCTTAACAAAATTGAAAGCGGGCACAAAAAAAGGGCAGCCCAGCTGCCCTTCGCTATTTTTCACTTTATAAATTATGACCTTGGATGGAAAAGATTGACGGTATCTTTGAGATAATCGCGGTTTAGATGGATGTAAATTTCTGTGGTGAGGATGGATTCGTGCCCTAACATTTCCTGAACAGCACGCAGGTCGGCGCCGCCATTTATGAGATGCGTGGCAAATGAATGCCGGAAAGTGTGCGGACTAATCTGCTTTTTCAGTCCAACCTTTCCAGCCAGATTTTTTACGATGGTGAAGATCATTACCCTGCTCAGTTGATTTCCCCTGCGGTTCAGAAAAACGATATTTTCGCTTTGGGGTTGAATTTTCAGGGTTTTTCTGAAATTTTCCATATATGCATTGATCTCGTCAATTGCGCGTCTGCTGATAGGTACTAATCTCTCTTTTCCGCCTTTCCCTTCGATTTTGACATATCCTTCGTCAAAAAAGAGATTTGTAATTTTCAGACCGATCAGCTCCGAAACACGTAATCCACAGCTATATAGTGTTTCTAACATCGCTTTGTTTCGCTGTCCTTCAGGGGTGGAAACATCAATGGCATCAATCAGTAAATCAATCTCTTCGATAGTTAAAATGTCGGGTAACTTTCTGCCGATTTTTGGGGATTCAAGCAGTGCGGTCGGGTCATGCGTAATCTGCCCGTCAATGAGCAGATATTTGTAGAAGGATTTCAATCCTGAAATTGAACGCGCCTGAGTGCGGGGGCTTACTCCGCGCTCGTTCAGCCATTCAATAAATTTTTTCAGGTGTAAAAGTTTCACCTTAACCGGAGTTATATGCTTATAATTGTTATCTGCCAGAAATCCTACGAATTTCTTAACATCATTAACATAAGCAATAACAGAATTTGCCGACAATGATTTCTCCAGTTTCAAATAATCTTCATAACCTTTTATGCTCTCACTCCATTTCATAGCTGATACAAATTTTTTTAATCGATCGTTTTAAATACTTTTGACAATAAATTTCTTTCAAAAAAAGATTTCAATGACCATAAAGTTAATATAAATATAATTAAAATCAAAATAAAATGAAATTGCTGATTATCAATGGTCCCAACCTTAACCTTTTGGGGAAAAGAGAACAAAAAATATATGGTTCCGAGAAATTTGAAGATTATCTGGAAAAGATGAAAGCAGTTTTCCCGGATGTTGATTTTGATTTCTTTCAAAGCAATATTGAAGGAGAGTTGATTGATAAAATTCACGAATATGGTTTTTCGGCTGACGGAATCATACTGAATGCAGGCGCTTATACGCACACGTCGGTTGCCATCCGCGATGCCGTTGCAGGTATTATAACTCCGGTGATTGAGGTTCATATTTCCAATACTTTATCGCGGGAAGATTTCAGGCACAAATCGATAATTGGTCCTGTGTGCAAAGGGTGCATCATGGGATTTGGTCTGGACTCCTACAAGCTGGCAGTATTAAGCTTTCTGCCTATCTGAAATCGATAATTTCAACATCCTTATAATCAGCGGGATTGAACACAAAAAAGGAGTCCGGAAAGTTGCTGTCTGTTTCCATTTTTTTGATTTCGATGCCGTAAATGTTGCCGTCGGTACCGGATAATCTGGCAGATTTAATCATTTTATCGGTTTTCCCGATAAAAAGCTGAATTTTTGATACTTCATACTCATTGCTGTCGGGGTATAGCTCAATTTCATAATTCACTCCGGCTGCCGAATTTTTTTCACCAATAAATTTTGACCGGAAACCTTGTTCGTAAATCGTGAAAACTGCAGAAGGGTCCATCAGATTGCTCCCGGCATCTTCCATACCTGAAATGGTTACCTGATTTCCACTTTCCATATAGTTCCACAAAGTTTTACCGTCTGAATAAACTTTTATGCCGATTTCAGGAAGATTCACCACATATTTTTGTTCTTTCAGCTTAATTGAACCTTCATTTTTTTCATTGATCCCCATCATTTTGTTTTCCAAGGAGAAGATAAAATCGGCAGAAATTGATTTATATGCACGTGTTTTTTTGCTCACTTCATCCAGAATTTGTTTTGCTTTAACATCCTGCTGAGCAGATGAAAAACCAAAAGAAACAAGCAGTAAACACGATAAAATAATTGACTTCATTTTTTTTAATTAACAGTAAAACTTGGGAAACTTTGGTTAACAGGCTGTGCATTGTTTTGCTCAGACAGTTCATTTTAAAAATTTCAGTGCAGCCCACTCAATAACTGTTCCAAAGTATAATCGTTCTGAACAAGCACCTGTCTTGGCTTGCTGCCTTCGCTCGGTCCCACAACGCCTGCTGCTTCTAACTGATCCATGATGCGTCCTGCGCGGTTATAGCCGATGGAGAACCGGCGCTGAATCAGGGAAGTGGAGCCCATCTGGTTCATTACCACTATTCTGGCTGCATCATCAAAAAGCTCATCGCGGGAGCTTAAATCCACTTCACCGGGCGCAACTTCATCTTCACCGACATATTCGGGAAGCATATAGGCGCTTGGGTATGCCCGTTGCTCCGAAATAAATGCGCACAACCTTTCCACTTCGGGCGTATCGATAAAAGCGCATTGCACCCGCGTCATATTGCTGCCTTGTGAAATGAGCATGTCTCCCTTACCGATAAGCTGGTTTGCGCCGGGAGTATCCAAAATAGTGCGTGAGTCAATCATCGAAGCCACTTTGAAGGCGATACGTGCCGGGAAATTTGCCTTGATTACGCCGGTGATAATATTTGTTGACGGGCGCTGGGTGGCGATAATCATGTGAATTCCAACTGCTCTTGCAAGCTGGGCAATCCGGGCAATCGGAAGCTCAATTTCTTTTCCTGCCGTCATAATCAGATCAGCAAACTCATCAATAACCACCACAATATAAGGTAGATAGCGATGTCCCTTTTCGGGATTCAAGCGCCGGCTCAAAAACTTTTTGTTGTATTCCTTGATATTTCTTGCATGTGCTTTTTTGAGCAAATCGTAGCGGTTGTCCATTTCGATATTCAATGAATTCAGCGTGTATTTAACTTTTTGAATATCGGTAATCACCGGCTCGTCTTCGTTTGGGAGTTTTGCCAGATAGTGTTTTTCAATGACCGAATAGAGGTTCAGTTCCACTTTTTTTGGGTCAATAAACACAAATTTGAGTTGAGACGGATGTTTTTTATAGAGCAGCGAAGCGATGATTACGTTGATTCCTACAGACTTTCCCTGTCCGGTTGCCCCTGCAACCAGAATGTGCGGCATTTTTGTCAGGTCAAACATGTAGGTCTCGTTGGAAATGGTTTTCCCTAATGCAATTGGCAAATCAACGGCGCTCTCCTGAAATTTCCTTGAGCTGAGAATAGAGCGCATGGAGACAATTTCCGGATTTTGATTGGGAACTTCAATACCTATGGTGCCCCTTCCGGGGATGGGGGCAATAATACGAATTCCAAGAGCTGCAAGGCTTAGCGCAATGTCATCTTCCAGATTTTTAATTTTGGCAATGCGAATTCCGGGTGCCGGTACAATTTCATAAAGCGTAATTGTGGGTCCGATGGTTGCCCTGATTTTGGTGATTTCAATCTTGTAATTGCGCAGTGTTTCCACAATTTTATTCTTGTTCGCAATCAGCTCTTCGTTACTCACTTCGGCATTGCCTGAGCTGTGGTCTTCAAGCAGCTCAGTGGTTGGAAACCTAAAGCTTGAAAGCTCAAGCGTGGGGTCATAATCTTCAAGCCCTTCATTACCAAAGTCATCATCTCCCTCTTCCTCTTCCTTAATTTGCTGAACCGTCAGCTCCAGTTCTTCTTCTTTTTCTCCACTTTCGTTATCTGATTTTTCTGTGGGTTTAGGTATCTCCATCAGCAGTGTTGTGTCATCTTCTTCATCGGGTTCAAATATCGCTTTCACAACATCATCTTCTTCAATTACTTTACTGAAAGAATTGTCGTCAATCAACACTTCATCATATTTGGTAACTGAGTCTTCTTCAGTGACATCAGACTTTTTTGCAGCTTTTCTCTTAAACAGATTTTTAAAAATAATATATGCCTTTTCAAATCTCACAACCAAAATTGTCAACAGCGATATGAAAAGCAGTAAAACCAAGCCAACCTTACCTAAGAGGGATGAGAGCCAGGCGCTGAGAATAAATCCGTAATAACCGCCGGGATATATGAATGATGCCGCATCAGTTTTCGGGAAGAGAAAACCTAATGTAACGGAGAGCCAGATGATCGTTATCAGGCTCAGAATTAGCGCTTTTCTGAATTTCACAAGATTTCTGCCCAAAATTTTAAATCCGGCTAAAAAGAGCAGATAAACGAAAAAGAAAGAAGCAATTCCAAATCCGCGGTTCATCAGTTTTTCAGCCAAAAAGGCGCCGGTTTTTCCGGCTGTGTTTCCAACTTTAACGTTGGTTTCAAAAATCAGCTGCTTCCATGACAGATCCAGTTTGCTCTGGTCTGCTGCGCCGTAGAACAGATAGGAAATAAACGCAACAAGCAGATAAGCAGAGAGTAGCAATATGAAAATGCCGGCAATAAATCTGAATTTTTCATTCAGAAAAAAAGGTTGAGAAGCTTTTTTCTTTTTCCTGCTTCCGGACTTTTTTGATTTTAATGCCATATTGTCTTTTGTTTTTTAATAACAGCAAAAGTACATAAAAAGTATGACTGAATAAATCATTTTGCAGAAACCGGCAAAAATGGTAATTGGACTTTAGTTGTTTGCACTTGTTAGTCTGTTTTTGATGTAATAAGCTTTTGAAAAATTTGAATTAACTTTATCCCTTCAATTCATTGAAATATGAAAAAGATAATGACACCTATTTTAATAACAGGAAAGGAACTTGGGAAAATCATTGTACCAAAACAATGTAATATTGGATTACCCAATGGAAATTCTGAAAAATTACCCGGCTTATGATGCTCATTGCAGACGGTGGGTCAACCCATACAAACTGGTGTTTTTTGAAACCGGAAAAAGATCCTGAGTTTTTCGTTACTCAGGGAGTTAATCCACTTTTCACATCTTCTGAAAAAATTGTGGAAGAGTGGCGGAAAAGCCGGCTGGCTTCACTTCCTGCAGGAGTCCGGCAGATATATTTTTACGGGGCAGGAATTGTGAATGAAGATGTTGCAGGCGTAATAAAAGATGCGCTTGCCGCATTTTTCCCTGATGCAGAAACGAAAGCACAAAGCGATTTGCTCGCCGCTGCACATGCCACTTTGGGAAAAGAGAGCGGAATTGCCTGCATTCTGGGAACCGGTTCCAATTCCTGTTTATATAATGGAATGAAAATAGTTCAGCATGTTCCGCCATTGGGTTTTATTTTGGGCGACGAGGGCAGTGGGGCGGTTCTGGGAAAATTGCTTGTTGGAGATTTCCTGAAAAAAACAATGCCCCGGGAACTGATTCAAAAATTTCAGGAGAAATATCCGGTAAGCTATCCGGAATTTTTGAACGGTGTTTACCGACAGGAAAAACCGAACAGGTTTCTGGCTGGTTTTGTCCCCTTTTTAAAGGAAAATATTGAACATGAATACTGCGAAAAGTTGGTAAAGAGTGCGTTTGACCTGTTCATTACCAGAAATGTTGCTCAATATTCCGGTTATGAAAACTATCCGATAAGCTTTGTGGGGTCAGTAGCGCATTATTTTGAAGACCAATTAAAAACCGTACTTTTGCACCGGGACTTAACATTGGGAATTATTGTTAAAGAGCCATTGAATAAACTGGTGGAATACCATATACAATCATAAGATAATGAGCGCTATAACCGAATCAAGTTCAGCGTATGACAACTTAGAAAAAATGAGTGTCAGGGAGTTGTTGGAGAGCATTCACAATGAAGATAAAAAGGTTTTGCCGGCTGTGGAAAAAGCGATTCCGCAAATTGAAAAGCTGGTTTCTGAAATCGTTCCCCGCATAAAAAAAGGGGGCAGGCTTTTTTATATTGGCGCCGGCACAAGCGGCAGGTTGGGCATTTTGGATGCATCCGAAATACCGCCAACCTACGGAGTTGGTTATGATCTGGTTATCGGACTCATTGCGGGCGGCGATCAAGCTATCCGCAAGGCAGTTGAATCTGCTGAAGACGATGAAAACCTGTCGTGGATGGAGTTGCAAAAATGCAATATCAACGCGCTGGATACGGTTGTGGGAATTGCTGCTTCGGGAAGAACGCCGTTTGTGATTGGTGCCGTTAAAAATGCCCGGGCAAACGGGATTCTTACTGCCTGTATCACAAGTAACCCCAAGTCTGCATTGGCAAAGCATGTGGATATACCTATTGAAGCGGTCACCGGTCCCGAATTTGTCACCGGAAGCACCCGGATGAAAGCAGGAACTGCCCAAAAGCTCATTCTCAATATGATAACCACTTCACTGATGATTCAAATGGGAAGGGTGAAAGGAAATAAGATGGTTAACATGCAGCTAACCAACAAAAAATTAGTGGAACGCGGCACCCGTATGATTATTGATGAGTTAGGATATCCGCATGAAAAGGCAAAAAGATTGTTGCTTTTACATGGATCTGTTCAGAAAGTGCTTGAAGCGGCAGAAAATGAAAACCAAAGTTAATTCAGCGGTCTATTTTTTTGCAATTCTGTACAGCCTGCCTTCATCCGTTACTGCATACAGTGCGCCGTCATTTCCTTCACCAACATCACGAAAGCGTTGATTTTCTGATTCTAACAACCGTTCTTCGGCAACAACCTTATTGTCGATAATCACGAGCCGTGCGATGTGCTTGCTGCTCAAACCGCCAATGAACAGATTGTTTTTCCATTCCGGGAAAACGTCAGAACCATAGAAAGTCATTCCGCTTGGCGAAAGTACAGGGTCCCAGTAATATACGGGTTGTTCTAATCCTTCTTTCTGCGTAATGCCTTCATTGACTTTTTTACCGCTGTATTCAATGCCGTAGGTGATGGTTGCCCATCCGTAGTTTTTACCCGGTTTGATTAAATTCAGCTCATCTCCGCCGCGCGGACCCATTTCGCTGAGCCACAAATCTCCCGTTTCAGGATGAATGTCCAGTCCCTGAGCATTTCGGTGTCCGTAGCTGTATATTTCGGGAAGCGCTCCGGGTGTGTTTATAAACGGATTTCCGGGCACAGGATCTCCGTTGGCAGTGATGTGAATGACTTTGCCGTAGCCATTGCCAAGCAGCTGTGCTTTGGGGCGCGTTTCCAGATCGGAACGCTCGCCGGTGGAGACAAATATATTTCCGTGTTTGTTAAAAACAATGCGGCTTCCAAAGTGCATACTGTTGTCATAATAGGGTATTGCCCTGAAAATAATCTGAAAGTTTTCAATTTTGGTTTCATCTGCCGAAAGTTTTCCTTTTCCCACGGCAGTCAGCGAACCCTGAGTAGTTTTTTCAGCTAAAGTGAAATAGAGCATCCGGCTTGTTTCAAAGTCAGGCGCCGGCGCCACATCCAACAAACCGCCCTGGTTTCTGTCATCCACCTGCGGGAATCCGGTTATCGGTGGGCTTACCACACCGGCGGTGGTGGCAATGCGCAGGGTTCCTCCTTTTTCGGTGATAACTAATCTGCCATCCGGCAGCGAAGTAACTGCCCACGGCTTGTTTAAGTTACTTGCAATTACCTTAGCTTCATAAGGTGTTTCGGTCTTTGTTCCGGCAATACGCGTCTGCCCCGCAAATGCGGGCTTATAATCGGTATTTGGCTTTTGGGTTTCCACGGGAGCCAGCGTGCCCGGTTTTGAGCCGCCAGGCTCGTTTCCTTCCTGTTTTTGAACCGATTCATTGCCTTTACAGGTGATGAAAAGCACAAAAAACAGCATTTGTATAAAGATTTTGAAGATATGCCGGTACCTTTTCATTTTACTCGTATTTTAATGATTATATGTAGATAACATACTTAACAATCAAATGTTTTAGCAGATTTGGTGGTTTTACACCCGGTTTTCTTATGGGGAATGATGTTTTGGTGTTTTCTGCTTATGAATTGAATGAGCGATGATTAATCGAAGTGCTGCCGAAAAAATTGCCGAAGTCTATGATTTCATGAATTATCCTGAAAGATTTGTTGTAAAATACCCTAACTCAGGTCACGACTTCCCTGAGGGAACCAGATTAGAAGCCTTTCGCTTTATTGATAAATATCTAAAGCAATAAATCAGACCAACAGGTATTTATATGCCTGAGAAATAGTAATATATCTTAAGAATTGGGGGGAAGTGCCTCTTTTCTGATGCTCAAACTTTTAAATAGGTTAATTTTGTTATCTGAATTTAAAAGTTATCAATATGGCAAATAAAGATCGAAAGCTTTTTGCCGACTTTCCCCCTGTTTCAGACGAAACTTGGGAGGCGGCAATTCATGCTGACCTGAAAGGAAGAGACTATGAAAGGGCTCTGGTTTGGAAGACTTATGAGGGAATAAACGTACTTCCTTATTATCGCTGCCCGGAAGATGATTCAGCAGGATATTCCGAATCGCTTCCCGGTGAGTTCCCTTTTGTTCGCGGTAACAAAAAAAGCGGCAACGAATGGCTCATCCGTCAGGATATTGTGGTGAATAATTTTGCCGAAGCCAATAAAAAAGCTTTGGATATTTTGGGAAAAGGAGTCACTTCGTTAGGTTTTATTTTTGACTGTGGAGCCGAAGTTACAAAGGCAGACATGGAAATCCTTTTAAAAGACATTTGCATTGAAGCGGCTGAAATCAACTTTGTCTGCGGATGCAATAACTGCAACAGTGCCCAAATTTTTGCAGAATTTGTTGAAGAAACGAAATGGAATGCCAGGAAAGTCTCCGGTTCTTCTTCAATGGACCCGATCGGTTCTTTGGTGCTGAAAGGGAAGATGGCAGCCAATGCTATCAGTACGCTGAAAGAAACCATTGAAAAAACTGCTTTCATCAAGAATTTCAGAGTGATTTCCGTAAATGGAAAATATTTTGCCAACAGTGGCGCTTCCATTGTTCAGGAACTGGCTTTTTCATTGGCACAGGGCGTTGAATACCTGTCAAAACTTGTTGAAACCGGCTTGAAAGCAGATGAGGTGGCGAATAACATCAAATTTAATTTTGGCATAGGCAATAACTATTTCATGGAAATTGCAAAGCTGAGGGCTGCCCGTTTATTGTGGGCAGAAATTGTTGCTGCATATAAACCGGAGTGCAAAGAATCAACCCGGTTGATTGCCCACAGTGAAACCAATTCATACAACAAAACGATCTATGACCCTTATGTGAATATGCTGCGCACCCAAACGGAAGCGATGTCCGCTGCATTAGGAGGCTCCGATTCCATTACGGTATTGCCGTTTAATGCAATTTATGAAGACTCCACCGATTTTTCGGAGCGTATAGCCCGAAATCAGCAAATTTTGCTCAAGGAAGAAGCTCATCTGGATAAAGTGTCCGATCCCGGAGCAGGCTCCTACTATATTGAAAACCTTACGGCTTCGCTTGCCGAACACGCATGGAATCTGTTCCTGAAAATTCAGGACTCAGGTGGTTTTGTGGAAGCTTTCAAAGAAGGATTGATTCAAAAGGAAATTGAAGAAGTAGTGTCAAAACGCAATGCCAATGCGGCGCTTCGTCGTGAAAATCTGCTTGGAGTGAATCAGTTTCCCAACTTTTCGGAAATATTGAAAGAGGATTTGCCCCAAACTGTTTTTCAGGCTGCCGACATGACAAAAGAGGGCGCAGAAGCCGAAACCCTGAAGCCATACCGTGTTGCTCAGCCGTTTGAGGCACTTCGCTACAAAACAGACAAATATTCTCAGACAAACAAACGCCCGGTCGCATTTATGCTGACCATTGGAAATCTGGCAATGCGCAAGGCGCGAGCACAATTCAGCTGTAACTTTTTTGCAGTGGCAGGTTTTGAGGTGATTGACAATAACGGGTTTCAGTCTGTGCAGGAAGGCGTGGATGCAGCCCGTGAAAAACAAGCCGATATTGTGGTGTTGTGCAGTTCCGACGAAGAATACGAAATTTTTGCTCCTGAAGTTGCCGGGCTCCTTGAAAAGGAAATCCTGGTTATTGCCGGAAATCCCCAGTGCAAATCCGAATTGGAAGCACAGGGAATAAAAAATTTCATCCATGTGAAAAGCAATGCATTGGAAGAGTTAAAAATATATCAGGAACAACTGAAAATATAAAATTAAACACGAAGATTCTAAGACACGAATATGGTTTCAAAAGACGAGATAGAGAGAATAGGGAAGAAAATTGTTCATTCTGCGTATGAAGTGCATTCTGAACTGGGACTAACATATATGAAATTAGCCAACATTAAACTTGGCTATCTGATAAACTTTAATGTGCCATTAATTAAACAGGGCATCAAGCGAAAAATTAATGGTTATTTTTAATTTTCGTGTCCTTGTGTTAAAAACAAAAAAATATGAGTTCAAATCCAAATTTCAAAAATATTGACATCAAAACAATCCTTCAGCAAAAGAGCGCTGAAAGCCGGATTGAGAAAAAAGAAAGCGAAAACCGGTGGATTACTGCCGAACAAATTCCGGTGAAACCGTTTTACACAAAAGCGGATATTGAAAACATGGAGCATCTCGGTTATGCTGCCGGAATTCCGCCATATCTTCGCGGACCATACAGTACCATGTATGTGATGAGACCCTGGACAATCCGTCAGTATGCCGGATTTTCCACAGCCGAAGAATCCAATGCGTTCTATCGCAGAAACTTAGCCGCCGGACAAAAAGGGTTGTCTGTTGCGTTTGACCTTGCCACCCATCGCGGCTACGACTCCGATCATCCGCGTGTGGTGGGCGATGTGGGAAAAGCGGGTGTTGCCATCGACTCCATTCTGGATATGAAAATCCTGTTCGATGAAATTCCATTAGACAAAATGTCGGTTTCCATGACGATGAATGGCGCGGTGCTGCCCATTATGGCTTTTTATATTGTTACCGGACTGGAGCAGGGCGCAACGCTGGAGCAGCTTGCCGGCACAATTCAGAATGACATTCTGAAAGAGTTTATGGTGAGGAATACCTACATCTATCCGCCGGAGTTCTCCATGAAAATCATTGCCGATATTTTTGAGTTCACTTCCAGATATATGCCGAAGTTCAACTCAATTTCTATCTCAGGTTACCACATGCAGGAAGCCGGTGCAACTGCCGATATTGAAATGGCATATACGCTGGCTGACGGACTGGATTATCTGCGCACGGGAATCAGGGCAGGGCTTGATATTGACGCATTTGCACCGCGTTTGTCCTTCTTTTGGGCTATCGGCATGAACCATTTTATGGAGATTGCCAAAATGCGTGCAGCCCGCATGTTGTGGGCAAAAATTGTGAAGGAGTTCAATCCGAAAAACCCAAAATCAATGGCGCTGCGCACCCACTCGCAAACTTCGGGATGGTCGCTCACCGAGCAGGACCCGTTTAACAATGTCGGCAGAACTGCCATTGAAGCGATGGCTGCCGTTTTGGGACACACGCAAAGTCTGCACACCAACGCGTTAGATGAGGCAATTGCTTTGCCTACCGATTTTTCAGCCCGCATTGCCAGAAACACCCAGCTACATCTGCAAATGGAAACAGAGGTTTGCCGTTCGCTGGACCCGTGGGCAGGCTCCTATTATGTGGAGTCGCTGACCCATGAGCTGGCACAAAAGGGCTGGGAACTCATTCAGGAGGTGGAAAAACTGGGGGGAATGGCAAAGGCAATTGAAACCGGCGTTCCGAAAATGCGTATAGAAGAAGCGGCAGCACGTGCGCAGGGGAAAATTGACAGTGGAACGCAAACCATTGTGGGATTGAACAAATACCGACTTGATAAAGAAGACCCCATCGATATTTTGGATATTGACAATACGGTGGTCAGGCAGGCGCAGATAGAAAGATTGAAAAGACTTCGTGCCGAACGGAACGAAAGTGAAGTGCAGGTAGCACTTGCTGCCATTACCAAAGCTGCTGAAACCGGAAAGGGGAATTTACTGGAACTTTCCATTGAAGCTGCCAAAAAACGGGCTTCACTTGGTGAGATTTCAGATGCGTGCGAAAAAGTGGCAGGAAGATATAAAGCAGTAATCAGAACAATTGAAGGCGTGTATAAATCGGAAGCAAAAGACAAATCGGAATTTCAGGAAGCGCAGGAGTTGGCAAAACAGTTTGCTGAAATGCAGGGACGCCAGCCGCGCATCATGGTTGCAAAAATGGGCCAGGACGGGCACGATCGCGGCGCCAAAGTGGTAGCCACCGGATATGCCGACCTTGGTTTTGACGTTGACGTGGGTCCGTTATTCCAGACACCGGAAGAGGCAGCCAAACAAGCAGTGGAAAATGATGTGCACGTGTTAGGCGTTTCGTCGCTGGCAGCCGGACACAAAACTCTTGTGCCCGCAGTTATCGATGAGTTGAAAAAACTGGGGCGTGATGACATTATGGTTGTCGTGGGCGGAGTAATTCCGGCACAGGACTATCAGTTTCTCTATGATGCTGGTGCAGTGGCAGTTTACGGTCCCGGAACAAGCGTTGCCGCAGCCGGCAAAAAAATCCTTGAGATTTTAATACAGGCGTATAAGTAGATTAGAATCAAGACTTTGAGTAGTGAGTAGTGAGTAGTGAGTGTTGAGATAAGAGGAGTTATCTAACTTCCTCGCAGGAAAAATAGAAAAAATCTACTCTTGTTCAACGTAAACCCCGGGCTGGTCGGGGCAGATTAGTTGTGGGTTTGCAGTATTTATAAATCTGTCAGCACCGTCAGGTCTGTATCAGAATCTATTTCATTTTCAGAAACTGTACTTCTTTTTCTGAGAGGAATCTCCATTTTCCGCGGGAAACATTTTTCTTGGTGATTCCGGCAAAAAATACGCGATCAAGTTTTCTCACCTTGTAACCAAGGTGTTCAAAAATACGGCGCACAATGCGATTTCGCCCGGAGTGAATTTCCAGACCAACTTCAGATTTTTTCCCTTCAACATAGTTAATCTCATCCGCAGCAATGAAACCATCTTCAAGCTCAATTCCTTCGGCAATTTTGAGCATGTCATTTTTGGTAAGCGGCTTGTCAAGCGTAACATGATAAATCTTTTTCACTTTGCGGCTGGGATGGGTCAGCTTGTCGGACATCTCCCCGTCATTGGTAAAAAGCAAAACTCCGGTTGTTGACTTGTCTAACCGCCCTACCGGATAAATCCGTTCGGGACAGGCATTTTTCACCAAATCGATCACCATCTGTTCGGCATGCGGGTCATCGGTTGTGGTAACATAGTCCTTCGGCTTGTTCAGTACCAGATAGACCTTCTTTTCAGGGATGAGTCTTCTTCCGTCAAAACGAACATCATCGGTTGTTTTTACCTTCACACCCAGTTCGGAAACAACTTTTCCGTTAACCGTTACCAACCCCGCTACAATATATTTGTCGGCATCTCTGCGCGAACAGACGCCGGCATTGGCAATAAATCTGTTCAGCCGCATTTCAGTGTCGGCAGCTCTTTTTTGTGTACTTCTTCGGATAACCGGCTTCTCTCTTGGTGAAACGGGCTTCTCCCTTTTTTTGAGGACAATCACTTTCTTTCCCTTTGCCGGACGCCCCTGCGCCGGCCGACCTGCTGATCCGGTACGCCGGTTTCCTGCTCTGCCTTTATTGTAACTCCTGCTCATAATGATGATATTCAATTTTATGCAAATGTCGGAAAATTAAACCCATTTCCTTTAGCAAATAAAAATATATGTACAAAGAAATTCATTATCTGCCGATATTCCGAAAATCGGTAACAGAGCGGGGCATATTTAATGAAATGACACAATTTTAATAAAGGCAGGCTGGATTCGTTTTGAAAAGAGTTTTTTGCCAAAAAATAGCAATAGCTCAAAATTGTTTGCTTATTTTGAACTCTGATTATTAAAAAAAAACTTCAATGATGAAAAAATCAAGAATTTTTGCAATTGTTTTTCCCATTTTACTGTCAGTCAATTATCTGACTGCCCAAACGTTGGAACAGGTTTTAGAGAGCCATTTTAAGGCTGTCGGACAGGAAAAACTTATTGAGAAGCAAACTTTTTCCATAAAAGCAGCTGTACAACAAATGGGAATGGAAATTCCGATGGAGATGAAAGTCAAGCGTCCCAACAAATTCCGGATGGAGATGGAGCTGCAGGGAAAGAAAATGGTTCAGACTTTCGATGGCGAAAAAGGGCAGATGGTTGTACCGTGGGTTAGTTCCGAACCGCAGGATTTATCCGGTGCGGAACTCGATCAGGCAATGGAGCAGGCTAATATCGACGGAGAGTTGTACAACTACAATGAAAAAGGATTTACGGCAACTTTGCTCGGAAAAGTTAATCTTGACGGAGCACCTGCATTCAACATCAGGCTCACCGGAAAAGACGGGAATGCAAAAAATCTCTATATCGACGCAAAAAGTTTTATGCTGAAAAAAGTGAAAGCTAAAATTGAGGCGCAGGGACAGGAGTTTGACATTGAGCAAAATTTTGGAGAATATAAAGATTTTGACGGTATAATGATTGCATCAGCTATTGAAACAGTGTCGCCCATGGGAAAGGCAACCATCGTTTTTAAAGAGGTGAAATTTGACGAAAAGTTTGATGAGGCTATTTTCTCAAAACCATGAACTATCCGTGGAGGCGGATGAGTTCCAATACAGTTGATATTCGTTTTCGAAAAGTGATTTTCAGATGATTTTTTGCTCAGTTCATTATAGTATAAGACATAAACTCTCATCAAAACCCAATCGATTTTACATAAACATTTAGACAATAAAAAATCAGAGGAAAGGCAGAGCAGCTCTCTATCCAGAAAGCAAAGAAGAAGTTGTTTTTATGAGAATTACTATTTAATACCAGAATTACTGTTAAGGTCAGGCTGAATCCCCAGAGAATTACTGGAATAGTCCACCTTCTGAATTCTAAGTAAAACAGTACAAAGCTTAATATTAAAAAGGCAGCAGCCAGCAATTTTGCATTTTTCATCGTTATAAGCTGAGGAATAGTTTTCAATTCTTTTCGATCTGTCAGCACATCGCGGATGTCAAAAGGAATGGTGATACCCGTTACATAAAGCATAATCGACAAAAACAGAAGTTTGTAGCGGAAAAACTCGTGATGCACGACCAGCAAAAGACCAATGGAGCTTCCTGCCCAGACGAATGCAATCAAAAATAATTTCAGAAAGGGAACAGCTCTCAATTCCATTTCGAAAAATGGGAACGAATAGCACATACTAAGCAGTCCCAAACCGGCAAGATAAACAAAAGCTGTCCGGTCAAACGCTCTAAAAATCACACAGAGCAACGTGCAGACAAGCCCGGAATATATAAAAACGGTACGTGCTTTTTCAGCATGGTTAAAATTTAAAAGATGATGAAAATCATTGATTCTTGCAAAATTGTATATTGATATTGTACCAAAAAAGGCAATGCCTAACACCAAAAAATTGAGTTGGTAAAAGCTTAATTGAAAAAAAGCAACCAAAGCAGTAAAGCAAAACGCTACCCACAAGTTGGTTTCAACGAGATATTTTTCAATAACTGTTTTCATCGGCAAAATTATTTTGCTGCGTTTTTAATTCAAACAAAAAAATAACAAAGAAGATTTTTCAGTAGTTCTGTTTTGTTTCATAAAAATGAAAAGCAGATTCTGCATTTCTTTATTTTCGGTATTTGCAGAAGTGTTTTTCTTTTGTGCTGAATGTCAGGGCTTGATAAATATCTCCTGTCAGAACCAACTGCTGAACATAGTTTGCCATAGGCAGAAAGTTTAATTCCGTACCGGAATTTTTGAGTGGCTTAAGTATTATTGAAGTTATCATCATATTTGATGTTAAATTTAATGAATATCCTCCCGCTGGAGCAAAGCCTTGCTTTGTGCCTCGTCCAGCAGGGCAAAAATCTGCTCTTTTTGCTTTCGAAAAGCAAAGTACGGCTTACAAAACCGCGCCAGAAAGAGGTTCCCCATAATATATTTATATGCTTTATTGACTTTTTTGAGAATCAGTTCTTTCTCCAATAACTTCCAATAATTGATCGATTTTCTGTCTCAGGTATTTGGTGTCTTTTTTTAACTGCTTAATCTCTTTGTTCTTTGCTGGAATGATTTTTTTTACGACTTCTTTTGAAACATAGTTGTCAAATATAAATTTGATAACCTCACATATTTCTATTCTTTCCCTTTTTTTAAAGATTCAAATTTCTCCCTCTCTTTTTCCAGAAGTTTTTCAAATAACTCGATTGTTTTGTCAATTGGGAAATTATTAAGCGTGTAGTTATTGCCTATTCCGCTTGTTGAGACACAACAGTTTTCATAAGAGTTATGTGTAGTATTATACAAAACGGTTTCTTCATTGTATCTCTTCAATCCTTCTACGGTTACCCCCAATGCAGAAGCAATTTCTTCCAGACGCTCATCATTGAATTTTCCCGCCTGCTCCATCTTTGAGACAGCCTGCTTTGTTACTCCCAGCAATTCGCCCAATTCAGTTTGAGTCATCCCTCTCAGGCGGCGTACCCGTTCAATTTTTCTGCCAAGATGAATTGAATCTGTTTTTTCCATATTTCGCTATATTTGTATTTATGAATCAATGTCGTTTAGTTAAGGAT
>LSQX01204191.1_pt1 | contig 19743 bp, 20 predicted proteins | sample 654561 | NCBI WGS metagenome assembly LSQX01 (sample SAMN04489861, study PRJNA283612) | anaerobic digester metagenome | isolation source: 4 biogas reactors fed with cattle manure at either 37C or 55C with and... | place: Denmark: Kongens Lyngby | collected 2014
GACTCGTGGGCTCCGAGACGTGTATAAGAGACAGATATTAAATAATGTATATAAAACAGATAATATAAAAATAGTTGAGAATATCTTTTTATTATTTGATAAAAATTTAAATAATAATATTAACAATGGATTCTTTTTTTCAAGTATAGGGAGTCTTTTTTGAAGGCTAAATAGTAAATATTGTTGAGTTGCTATTTTATCTAAATCTTGAAAATTATATTTAACTATTCCTTTAGCCGGATCAGCTATTGTTAATATTTTTTTATTATGGTTTATGTGATGAATAACTATAAAATGTTGATAACTTTTATTTATAATAACATGAGCTATACAAGGAAGCATACTATTATCTAGTTTTCTAAAATCTCCTTTTAGACCTTTAGTATTAAAACCAATCTTTTTAGCTGCTTCCAAAAGACTATATGCATTAACACCGTTTTTAGTTGTTTTAGTTAATTCTAATAAATATTCTTTTGAAACTCTACCACCATATGTTTCAATAATAGTCATTAATGAACTAACTCCACAATCTTTTAAGCCATCTTGCTTTATACATATATATTTCTTAATCTTCTTTCACACCTCCTCAATAATATTATTACAATTATTTGAGTGTTCCCCTAAACTTTTCATAAAAAAAATTATTTTTTATCATCAAAATAATCTTTTATAATATCATAATCACAATAAGGTATTTTAAAATCTTTAATCATCATATAATTATCTCTTCCCTTACCTAAAATTAAAACTATATCATCCTTTTTAGCTATTGTTAGACTTTTTTTAATTGCTCTACCACGATCCACTATTATTTCATAATTTTTCTTTTTTATTTTACCAATCATTTGTTTAATAATACTTTCAGGATCTTCATATCTAGGATCATCCATAGTAAATATAACCCAATCACTATATTTTAAAACTATTTTCCCCATTATTGACCTTTTTTCTTTATCTCGACCTCCTGCTGAACCAGTTAATGTTATTATTTTATTTCTTTTTTGTTTTTTAAAATGTTTTAATACTTGCAATAAAGCGTTTGGTGTATGTGCATAGTCTAATATAACAGTATATTTTTGACCGAAATCCAAATTTTCTAAACGTCCTGTAACATAAATATTATTAATATTATTAATAACTCTATTTATATCAATTTTTAAAATATCACATAAAAGAATACTTGCTAATAAATTATCAACATTGAAACAACCAATTAAAGGGCTATTAATCAGATAGGTTCTTTTATTAAGTTGAAATTTAATTAAAGTACCTTTATTAGTATTTTGATAATTTATTAATTTTATATGTGTGTGTTTACTACCATAAGTGTATACTTTTCCTGGACATATTTTTTTTAAATAGTGAAAATATTTATCTTTCTTATTTAAAATAGAAAAACCACTATTTTTAGTTTGTTTAAATAACAAGCTTTTACATTTTAGATAGTTTTTAATAGTTTTATGAACATTTAAGTGATCTCTTGTAATATTAGTTAAAATACTTACATCAAATAACAGATCTTTTAATCTATTATGAAAAAAGGCTTCGCTTGATGCTTCTATTACTATATATTTTAATTTAGCTTTTCTAGCTATATAAGCATATTTATATATTTCTTCTATTGCTGGTGTAGTATTTAAAGTATCTAAAGTAACATCATTATAACTAACTCCATTTGTACCTATATACATGCATTTATCTTTACCTATTAATAATTGAATAATTGTTGCTAAAGTCGTTTTTCCATCTGTGCCGGTAATACCTATCAAAATTAAATCTTTAAAAGGGTCATCATAAAATTTAATAAGTAGTTTATTTAATTCATCATTAGGATTGGAAACCTTAATAGTAGGAATATCATAATTAACATCACGGTTAACAACTATAGCTTTAGCCCCTCTTTTTATAGCTTCTTCAATAAAATCATGACGATCAACAGTTACACCCATTATACAAACAAATAGATCTCCTGGTGTTACTAATTTAGAATTGGTTTTAATATCTCTAATATCTATATCTTTTTTAACGTTATACAATTGATGAAGTTTTTTCATTTTACCACCATTGTATTATATTAAAAAAAATAATTAATGATAAAAAAAAGGAGATATCTTATCTCCCATATGTTTTTTTATCAATTATTAAATAAGTTCCTAGAATAATTAAAATAGTAATTATAATGACATATCCTCCAACACTTATTCCTGTATAAGGATTATTTAAATCATTAATACTAATATTAACTGTATATATTTTTTCATTATTTCCATTAGTTACTTTAAATTTTAATACTCCTGCTTGTGTAATATTTACACTATTACCTGTTATAGAACTATCATCTAGTAAAACAGTTACAGTTGCAGAGCTGCTAGCTTGAGTATACACAAAATTAAGCGTTGTGGGCACCGCCTTTAGGGCTAAATAATAAGTTTCTTTTGACGGGTCGAAATTTAAATTATAATCAGTAATCGTTAGATTACTTAGAGTTACATTGGTTGGCTCATTATTTATAGGTGGAGACGGGATTGGATCTATTGGTTCTGGTTCTGTTGAAATATGATAATTTTTACTTACATCTAAAGAAGTAATCATCCCATCGCCTAAAATATTAGTTAACATTATACTTACATCTTCAGAAGGATCTCCAATTGTAAATCTAAAACGCCCTATTTCTTTTTCAGAAGTTATATTATTTAACAAATCCAAATTTATGATGTTTTTAATTATACTTACAATTTCTATATCAGTTGGATTAATATTAATGAATTGATAACTAGTAATATTAGTTAAATCCAAATCCATTTTAATATTTTCTATTGTATCTTCATCTGGGACAAAAATCAAATCACAATCAATAGATTCGGAAGTTATAGTTTCCGGACAACTTAAGTTTAAAGTAAAAGCCCAAGTTTTTATAGGAAAAAACAAAATAAAAGTTAATATTAATAATTTAATCATTTTCTTTAATGACATTATAACTCACCTATCTTACAGTATTAGTATACCATATTTTTAAAAAAACAACACTCTTTTTTTAATTAATATAAAAAGATGTCTATTTTTGTTTAGACATCTTAACTATTAATTCATATTCTTTTTCTTCTATTTTATCTTGAAATGAAACATCCATTATTGTAGTTACTTTAGCTAATAATTCATTACTTAATAAATCTTCATTATTTTTTAATATTTCGTTAATATCTTTGGTAGTAGTTTCAAATTCAATAACAATACGATCTGATACTTTAAAACCAGCTTCTTTTCTAAAAACTTGACATTGACGAATAATATCTCTTAAAATTCCTTCTGCTTTTAATTTCTCTGTTATGTTGATATCAATAGCAATCTCTATATCATTCTCAGAAGTTATAGCTATATTATTTCTTTCTTTAAAATTAATATTAAAAATATTTCTTGGTAAAAGTTTATTATATTCTGGAATTTTAATTTTATCTGATTGTTTTAAATCGATTAAGAGTTGCTGTAATTCCTCTTCTGATAAATTATTAATTAATTCTTTTACTTTATTAATATCATTTTTTAATATAGCACCAGCTTCTTTAAAATTAATAGTAACATATTGATCTTTTAATTCATCTAAATTATCAACAATTATAATGTCTTTAATATTTAATTCGCTTAAAATAATATCTTTATATTCACCTATATTGATATCATTTAAAGTTAAATATATTTTAGATAGAGGCTGGCGAACTTTTATTTGTTTTTCATTACGAATTTGTAATCCTAAAGTAATAATAGTTCTTATATAATTTGTTTTAGTAATGATATCTTCTTCTATATCCAAAGAGCTTGGATTAGGCCATTTACTTAAATGAACTGATGATGGCTCTAAAGAATTGTATTCTTTTACAATATTTTGCCAAACATACTCAGTTATAAAAGGAATAATTGGGGCCATAATTTGAGAACTTGATTTAATAGCATTATATAAAACATAATAGGCGTTTTGTTTATCTAAATCATTTTCACCTTTCCAAAAACGACGACGATTAATACGAATATAAAAATTACTTACTTCATCAACAAAATTATCAAATAAATCACACACTGTCTTAGTATCATGATTTTCCATAGCTATAGTAGCTTCATTAATAAAATTATCAGTTACTTTAATTAACCACTTATCAGTTATATTTAATTTCTTTATATTTAATTTATAATTAACGAAATCAATTTTATCGATTTCAGCATAAGTATTAAAGAAAACACTCATATTAAAGTAGGCAATTAATTTCTTTTTAGCTTCTTCTAATATATTAACACCAAAACGAACATCATTAATTGGTTTAATTGCTAAATATGTCAAACGAATAGCATCTGCTCCGCTATTTTCAGCTACATCATCAAATGTTAAACCATTTTTATCTGATTTAGAAAACTTAGTACCATCTTCTTTAACAACCATACTTGTTGTACCTATTGATTCATAAGGCGTTTGGTTTTCTAAAACAGTACTCATAAATAGCATTGAATAAAACCATAATCTTATTTGTTCACTACCTTCTATAATATATTCTGCCGGAAAATATTCTTTCCAATAATCTTTATCAGAAAAATATTTTAAAGTAGAAAAAGGTACGATTCCAGCATCTAACCAAACATCTCCTACTTGAGGGATTCTTGATACGGAAGCTTCACATTTAGGACATTTAATTTTAACTTCGTCAATCCAAGGTCTATGTAGTTCTTTTAAATTATCAACTATATTATAATCAATAGCTTTTTCTCTTAATTCTTCTTTTGAACCAATTATTTCTAAATGTCCACAATCACATAAATAAAAAGGTAGTGGCAATCCATAAAATCTTCTTCTAGATATATTCCAATCACCCATATTTTGCAACCAATCTTGCATTCTTTTACCTTGATATTTAGGGTTATATTCAACTGTTGCAGCATTATTAATTAATTGGTTTCTAACAATGTCAACATCTATCGCCCATTCTTGAACTAATCTAAATAAAATATCTTCATTACATCGCCAACAAAAAGGATAACTATGTTTAATTTTGTGAACTAAAAATAATTTATTTCTTTGTTTTAATTCTTCAAATACTTCATCATTAACTTCTTTTGCTTTTTTTCCTGTTAAAAATCCAAAACCATCCAAAATAATACCATTTTCATCAATTGGAATAATTTTGGTTATATCTTCTATTTCACTTAAAGCAAAATCCTCTGCCCCACATCCAGGTGCTATATGGACAATTCCTGAACCATCTTCACTTGACACTTCATCCCATAAAACAATTTTATGTTTAACATTTATTTGACTGTCAAATTCTGGAAAGCAAGTTTCATATTCTTTATCTTTTAAATCTCTTCCTTTAAATTCAGATAAAATCTTTCCTTCACCCTTAAAGCGTTTATTAAAAACACTTTTACATAATAGTAATTTATCAGGTTCATCTTTCATTTGTACAACAACATAATCAAAATCTGGATTAACTGCTAAGGCAGCGTTAGCACTTAAAGTCCATGGTGTTGTAGTCCATACTAAAGCTTTATATTCCTCTTTTATTATTGGTAATTTAAAAAATATTGCTTGATGTTCTACATCGTGATATGAACCTGTCATCTCATGCTCAGATAAACTAGTTCCACATCTAGCGCACCAAGGCATAGGCTTAAAAGTTTGCTTTATCATACCCTTTTCATGACATTTCTTTAAAAAATACCAAATACTAGTGATATTTTCATCAGTAAAAGTGTAATAAGAATTATCCCAATCCATCCATTGGCCTAATCGTTTTGATTGTTCTTTAATTATATCAGCATATTTTTTTACTCTAGCAACACAAGCTTCAGTAAAATTATCTAAGCCAAATTTTTCAATATCTTTTTTTGTCTTAAAACCCAATTCTTTTTCTACTTCTACCTCTACCCAAAGACCTTGACCATCAAAACCATTACGATAATGAGAAGTATATCCATTCATAGCTTTATATCTAAAAAAGCAATCCTTCATACTTCTTCCCCAAGCATGATGAATTCCCATTTTATTATTAGCTGTAATAGGTCCATCAATAAAACGATATTTTTTTCCATTTTTGTTTTTTTCTAACAATTTTTTAAAAGTATTATCATTCTCCCAATATTTTAGAATTTCTTTTTCATTATTAATAAAATCATAATTAGTTAATTTATTAGCCATCTTTTTCTCCTCCCAATAAAAAATCATCCTTCTAAAAGGACGATAAATAACCGTGGTACCACCTTAATTGGTTCTCAATACTTATAACGTAAGTAATACGGTATTTCTTTTTACAGAAAAACACATCCAAAGTGATTTATAATAATTTAACTATCCTGGTTTTCACCACCACCAGTTCTCTTTATAGTATCAATTATTATCGTCTTTTTCTTTTGTTTTATTAAATAAAATTATATCATTATTTTATTATTTGTCAAATATAAAACAATCTTATTATTTATTTTAAATCTAATATTTCTATTTCTTCTACTACAGCTAGTTGTTGTTCTATAATTGATTTTAAACGTTTTTTAAATATTCGCATATTTCTTTCAATTGTTTCCTGATCCATTTCTAGTTTTTCAGTTCTAAGTAAGGCTTCGTTTACAATCCTAGAAGCATTTTTTTTAGCTTCATCTAATATTAGATTAGCCTCATCACTTGCTAATCTTTTCATATTATCACTAGTAACTTGAGCTTGATAAATAGCTTTTTTCAAAGTGTCTTCTATATTTTTATAATATGATAACTCTTTTTTTAAATTACTATATTCGGTCTTTTGCTCACTTATTCTTTTTATCATTGCCTCTGTTTGAGCAATAACTTGTTCCACAAATTGATTAACCTCATAAGGATTATAACCATTGGGGACAATATTAAATTTATCCATTAAATCACCTCAATTAGAAACAAACATTTTTAAAAATCAAATTCGTCTTCGTTTTTATCTTTTACTTTTTTAGTTGATTTCATATCACTTTCATTAGTTATTTTTCCTTCAACATTAATATTATTAGGAGTACATAAAAATATTCCTCCGCCTAATTTCTGTAAATTACCACCAATAGCATATAGAGTACCTGTTAAAAAATCAACAATTCTTTTTGCTTGATCTGGAGTAACTCTCTTTAAATTAACAACTACCGCATTTCTACCTTTTAAGTAATCAGCTATTTGTTGAGATTCTGAATATGCTCGAGGTTCTAGTAGCATCATTTTATTTCTTGTCATTGAAGTTTCCTTGAAACCATCTTCTGTTTCATAATATTCATCTTCTGCCCTATCTATTTCAATATCATTTAAATCATTACTAAAAATCTTTTTAATTTTATCAAATGCCATATTTTTATCCTCCTATAACATATATATATTTTAACATTATTTAAACAAAATATCAATAATTATTAAACCAAGAATTAACAATATTAGCATTATTACTTAATGGTTCTGGATTTGGTTTTTCTAACTTAATAGCAATAGGTATTTTAAACGCACTACCAAAAGCCATACAGCTTCCAGGTTGTTGAGACTTGATTAATTGAATTAATTCAGAACTTATATTAGGAACCATTTCCGATATATAAGTCAAATCTTTAGGATGTAACATTCTAAAGACTAAGAAGTTGCTACTTTGAGAAACACAAGTATCACTTAATTCAGAAGGTCTTTGAGTAATTAAGCCTAATAACAGTCCATATTTACGACCTTCTTTAGTAATTCTTTCAAAAATATTATAACCAAGAAGAAAATTATCATTATCATTTTGAACATAGCGATGAGCTTCTTCAATTACTATATGAATTGGTTCTGAGGCTCTCTCTGGTAAAGAAACCTCATAATCCAATAACATTTTAGATATAATTTTAGTCATTACTTTAGCAATACGATCATCAACATAGTTAATATTAAAATTAACTATCTGAGCTCTTTGACCAGTCGAAGTAGTTCTTAAATTATTAATATATGTTCTTTTATCAACAATTTCATGATAATCAAAGAAAGTACTAATATTGCTATTAACTAATGAATGTAGACGTACAAGTAAAATATTAGCGTAATCAAAAACTTTATCACTTTTTAAAATGCCTTCTGAAACAAGAGCAAATTCCATTGCATTTTCTAAATCTCTTAAACTATATTGATAATTCTCATCAGGTAAATTTAATTCATATTCTGGTAAAATAAATTGTTGTAAAAATTCAATAACTCTTTCTATTTCTTGGATCTTTCCTTGATCATCAACATATAAAAGTTGTTTTAAAGGTCGATTATAACCTGGTTGAACAATAATAGTATTTAAACTTAATTCTTCTGTATTAAATTTACTTAAAACAGCCGTAATTTGGTCTCTAATTTTACTTGATGCTGTACCACTTAATAAGATATCTAATAATGCTCGTGCAATAATATCATTTTTATAACTAGTTACTTCACCATTAAAGTTAGTTAATACTGTAACTAGTTTTAAAGTTTTTTCAATGATAGGTAATTGAGCATGATCACTAGCGCCCAATAATAATGCTATATCATCTATATCCATTAACCAAACTGGAATCTTTAATATTTCGCCTTCTGGTTGAGTTAAATTAGTAGTATAGGTTTTATAATTTAAACCTTGGTTTATACTACTAATACCTCTTAAAGCATTATGATATTCACCATATGCATCGAAAATAAAAAAGCTGGACCTAAAAGGCGGTGTTTTACTGGTAGAAAAAATATTCTGTAAGATTCTTGCAACAGAAAAACTTTTACCCGAACCAGTATTACCAATGATAGCAAAATGATTACTAAAGAAATTATTAATATTAACATTAATATTGTAACCATTATAAATAGTAGAACCACCTAAATAAATTTCACTATTATCATTAATAATCTGATTTCCAAATATTTGTGATAATTCAAAAGAACTTATAATTCTTACATTTGATCTAAAGGCTGGTTTGGTGATACTCCCAGGGATAAAAGTATTGTTATCTATCGTTCCAACAATACTAACCTTAGCTGTATCATCAAGAATATCCATTATTTCTCCTACTATTTTTTTATTTTCATCCTCAAAGACAACATGGACATTAATTAAATTAGTTTGATTAGCTATTTCAATACCTAATTTTAACAAAACAATGTTTTTTTCAATAGAGATTATTTTACCTATCATATTATCAACCCACTTTTCTATTCTATAAATAATTATAACAAGAAAATAATAATAATTCAATAACTTTAACATAAGAAAAATATTCTTTTATAATTAAGGATTAGTTAACTTTTTTAAAATAAAAAAACCCTTGAATCAAGGATTAGATAACATTATGGCGTTCTGACAGGGATTCGAACCCCGGACCGATGCCTTAGAAGGGCATTGCTCTATCCTGCTGAGCTACCAGAACATCTTAAATGTATATCCAGTATACTATAAAGCTGTTAATTATTCAAGATTTTTTTATTTATTAATTTTATTTCTTTACCGTTAACTTTTAACAATAAGTTTTCAACATCATAATTTTCAAAAATACTATATGATATTGTATATGTTACCTCTTCTAAAATATCATTATTATTTAATAAACTTTCATTAAAATTTAAACTAATGATATCTTTATAAACATTATAATCTAATAAAGTAGTACGAGCATTTAAATAACTAATTAAGTTCGTTTGATATATATGCTCACTAGATAAACTATCAACAATTACTTCTATTTTATTTCTTTTATCATTTAGATATTTTGTTACAGGTATATATTCATTATCTTCATTCATATAGTAAATTGTTACTTTAGTAATATTTTTAACATTTGTTATATTATATTGCTTATTAATACCAAAATCTCTATCTAAAATAATTGGTAATTTGATATTTGTTTGTGGCAGTTTGGATAATTCTTGACCATTAATTAATATCTTTAAATTCGCAATTCCATCTAGATCACTTAACGTAAAAATTAAGGTTTCAATTATTTTTTCTTCTAAAGATTTATCAACCTTTAATAAATAATCATTAAAATCTAAAGTAATACATTTATTATCTATATAAGCATTATTTAACTTAGTGCCTTTAGGAATTATAGCTTTTAAATTATTAGGTAATTGATTACTATTACTAATAATTAAATAGTTAACTAATTCTTTGGCTTGATTTAATAATTCAGTATTGGTTACTAATATTTTTTCTTTGACTAGATAATTATTTTCATCTAATAAGTAAATGTTGGCAGTATTGAAATTATCAACATACTCTATTTTATAATCAGGAGTTAATTCATTAGTTATTTCTTTTGGAAAAAGATAAATAACTAAAAAAACAAAAACAGCAATACTTGTTAGTAATATTTTCCTTAAAGCTTTTCTTTTTAACATTTTATCACCTGTTTTATCATATGAAAAATCGTACTTTTTTAGTACGATTTATATTGATATTTCATTAAGTTTTAATAATTCTACAACTGCTCCAGCTCGACCTTTAACTCCCAATTTTTGCATAACATTAGAAATATGATTTCTTACTGTTTTTTCGCTAATTTTTAAAAGAATAGCTATTTCTTTTGTTGTCTTATTTAAAACTAATTGATCAAACACTTCTTTTTCTCTTGGTGTTAAAATTTTCTTACCCATTATATCCCTCACTTTCCTAAGCAAGTGGTTAATAACTACTCATATTATTTTATGAGGGAAAATTAAAAGAGTACCAACTAATTAATTCTCAAACTTGACTGAAATAAACATCTTATCTGAAAATTCTTCTTGAACTGTCCGCATAATATTATTAGCTAAAATCTTATCATGTTCCTTAACTACCAAAACTACACTTACTTGATCATCTTCGATTTTAACAAAACTAGCTAATTTAAATTTAGTTTTAATCTTTGCCTCTATCTTTTCTTCCTTGCCTTGAATATCTGTCAATAATCTAAGTTGTTCATAAATATTGTTTTTTTCTTCAACGGTTTTACTAATATCTGTTAAATTATTTTCTAAACTTTCCTTGATACTTAGTCTTTCACTATCTAAACTTACACGCATTGCTGTTAACAAATCACTTTCCTCTACTTTAACAACTACTTTATCACTATTTACATTATTGTTTGAATTATTATTAGATAACAATAGTTCATTAGGCATTGTAATATAATATACACTTAATATTAATATTAAACTAAATAAAGTCAAGAACCACAAACTTTGCTTATTAATCATAAGTATCCTCCTCTTATAATACATTATATTAAAAAAAGAAGATAATATGATTAAATTATCTATCTCTTTATCTTTTTTAATGATTGATTAATTATTTTTACAGTTTGTTTTCGACTAAAATTAACCTGATCAGCAATTTCTTTTATTTCAAATCGTTTAAAAATAATATCTTTGCTTTTAATAAAATATTGTTCCATAACTATTCTTTCATTAATGTTAAGTCCATCTAAGTAATCCTCTTGAGCGTTTTTATCTAGACTAATTAAATAATTAAGTTCAATATTTTTTATAGCTGTGGGAGTTAAAATACCCGTTTTAAAATAATCTTTAATTTTAGAAAGCGCTCTTTTATGGACTTTAAAAATACTAGTACTATGTTTATAACCAAATATATCTTTTAATTGTTCATAAGTTAAAAAATTATTAGTTATAAATCCATATCTTAATTCCAGTACTTTTTTTTCAAAAGGCGATAATATATTTAATGCTTTTTTAATTAATTGATATTCTTCAATTAATTCAATTTTTTCCTCTACTGATACATTATTAATATCTGTTGCTATCTCTTGTAAAGTAAGTGTGTTAACATCATTAGAAGAAACGTTTATTTGTTGATCAATACTATTTAATTTTGTCCACTTAACATCTTTTCGATAAAGATATTTTTTAATAGCCCAATGAACCTGATTAGAAACATAAAAGGTAAAATCTCCTTTATTAATATCATATGTTTTTAAAGAATTTATTAAAGCTATATAACCAATACTTTCTAGATCCTCCTTAATATCATAATATATATTATAATCTTCTCTTACAATATGTTTAATTAACGGTATTTTTGCCTCGATTATTTTATTTCTAGATTCTAAATTTCCTTCTTTTAATTCATTAAAAAGATCTTTTAAATAATCTTCTTCCACTATATTCCCCCTATAATAAAAAGAGTATTTTTAATTATACTCTTGATACATATTTTCCATCTTTTGTCGATACAAAAACTTTTTCTCCATCATTAATAAATAATGGTACTTTTATAACCATGCCTGTTTCTAACGTTGCATCTTTTTGAGCACTACTAGTGGTATTCCCTTTTACACCTGGTTCAGTACTAGTTACTTTCATTTCAATTTTATCTGGTAAAGTTATACCCAAAATTTCTCCATTATAAGAAGTTATTAACACTTCTAGATTTTCTTTTAAAAATACTATTTGGTCTTCAATTTGGCTTTTATTAAGTTCTAATTGATCATAAGTATCCATATTCATAAAATAATAAATATCTCCCATATTATAAAGAAATTGCATATTTTGCTTTTCGATAAGAGCAGTGTCTACTTTAGTTGCTGAATTAAAAGTAACATCAATAATCGCACCTGTTCTTAGATTTTTTAATTTAGAACGAACAAAAGCTGAACCTTTACCAGGTTTAACATGTTGGAATTCCAAAACTGTAAAGATATTACCTTCGTATAATATAGTAACACCTGTTTTAAAATCATTTACATTAATACTTGTTGCCATTTAAACCTCCTATTTTTTTTCTTTATGTAAAGTAGTCTTTTTACATTTAGAACAAAACTTATTTAATTCTAAACGATCAATTGTATTTTTAATATTTTTTTCTGTACGATAATTTTCGCTATTACAAATAGTACAAACTAAGGTTTTTCCTTGTCGGTTACCTAACTTTGCCATTTTATCCCTCCTTGTTTATATACGTATTATATCAAATAAATAGTAAAAAACAAAATCTTTTTTAATTCTTTAAGTTATAATAAACATTTTGAACATCATCTAAGTCTTCTAAAGCTTCAACTAATTTAAAAACTTCTAATATTTCTTCTTCATTTAAGTCAACTTCTATATTAGGAATAAAAGTTATTTCTGATGTTAAAAAAGAAGTAATACCCGATTTTTCTAAAGTTTCTTTTACTTTAATAAAATCGTTAGGGTTAGTTATTATAACGTAATTATCTTCATTAACTTCAAAATCTAATGCATTAGCTTCAATAGCTGTCATCATTACTGTTTCTTCATCATAATCATTAGAAATAATAATAAGACCTTTTCGTTCAAACATATAGCTAACAGAACCATCTGTACCTAAATTTCCACCATATTTAGTAAAGGTACTTCGTACAAAAGATGCGGTTCGGTTACGATTATCACTTAAACAATCAACCATAAAAGCAACTCCTCCATATCCATAGCCTTCATAACGAATCTCTTCATATTCTTCTGCATTACTAGTACCTCTAGCTTTTTCTATAGCTTTATTAATATTATCCTTAGGCATATTTTGACCTCTTGCCTTTTCAATAACCATTCTTAAATTAGGATTATTATCAGGATCAGGATCACCAATTCTAGCTGCTACATATATTTCTTTGGCTAATTTTTGAAAAATCTTACCTCGTTCAGCATCAATCAAACCCTTTTTTCTTTTTATTGTAGACCACTTAGAATGACCACTCATTTTTAACCCTCCTAACCTAATACCTCTATAATAATTGGTGATAAAATTAATAACATTAATAATGGTATAAAAAAGATTACAGAAATAACACTAATTTTTAAAGGTATTTTGCTTATTTTAGCTCTCATTTCTAATATTCTTTTATCACGAATATAATCAATTTGATTATACATAGTTTCAATAATATTACTACCAAAGATATTCGCTTGTGTAATATTTAAAATTAAATTATTAATTGTTTCTGATGGTATTCTTTTTTTCATACCTTCTAATGCTTCATCTAGACTTTTACCTAAATATGTTTCTTCTATAGCTTTTTTAAATTCATCAGATAATTCAGAATCTATATTATGACTAGTGATTTCAATAGCTATCTTTAAATTACGACCTGATTCTAATGCTAAAACTAAAACTTCAAAAAAATATAAAGCATCGGAATCTAATTGTTCACGACGAGAATTAATTCTTCCATCAATTAAAAGTTTTGATAAATTAATATAATATATAAAAGTAAATACTGGTGCTAATAAATAACCTATATTAGAAAAATATAAAATAATAAAGAAAATAAAAGCAGCTGTTAAAAGTCTAAAATTAAGAAACAAAGTGGCTTCATAACTCTTTTTATAGCCCAATAAATCAATTTTACGTTGCATAGATTTAATAGTTTCCAACCTGTAAATTTTTCTAGAAATACTTATCTTTTCCTTAGCCATTATTTACTACCCCCAGTCAAAGTCATAATTCGACGAACTATAATAATATATGATATATAAATAGTAATAATAATAAATAAAATAAATCTACCAATATTATTAATAAATAAAGGAGAAAAATAATTTTGATTAAAAATATAGATAAAACTTACTAATAAGACTGGAATCATTACTAATATAATAAAAATAGCTCTAGAAGATGCAGTCAAAGATTGTAATTCCTCTTGTAATTTTCGACGATTAAAGAAATTTCTTTCAATTGATGAAAATACCTTAACTATATTCCCGCCTGTTTTATTTAAAATAACTAAAGAAGCAGTCATCATTTTAGCTTCCTCAATATTAACCCTATTAGAAAAACGTGCAAAAACGTTTTCAATACTTAAACCAAAACTTAAATCTATATACATTTTTTTAAATTCATCACTAATAGGTCCAGTTAATTCCTCTGAAACTAAAGAAACAGCTTGAATAATACTTTGCCCTGATTTAAAAGCATTATTCATAATAATTATAGCTTGCAATAAGTTGTTTTCTAATTGCCTTTTAACTATTGCTTTTTGAGAAAACAACATAATATCAGGGATAAAAAAACCAACTACTAAAGACATGCCCAAAATAATAAAACCTATTATATCAAAAGAACGATTTTGCAACACAAATGAAAAAAGAACTATTGCAAAGGCAACAATACCAAATATTATTTTAGTTGCAATATAACTAAGAGGATCATCTTTTTGTCTTTTAGATTTATCTAAATATTTTTCGTATGATTTACTATATCTATTAAATATTTTAATTTTAGCTAAATAGTTAGTTAAATTATCTCGAATATTTAAGTAAATATTATAAATTATAGTGAAAAAAGGTTTGTTTTTATCTTTCAATGAATCAACCGTGTATTTATTAAATCTCCGTTCTAATTTTAAAGAATTATTTAAACGAGCAAGAAAAGCAAAAGCAATTACTAATGATAAAATAAAAATAAATTGAATTATTAGTTTTAGTGTTTCCATATTTTTGCTCTCCCTTTCTTTTTAATTTTTAGTTTTTAAAATTGGCGCAAATATATCATCAATATCGGTTAAACCCTTAACTTTAATTTTATGATAACTCTTTGGTAAATAATTATATAAAATGAATTCACCATTAACTTCACCGGTATCAGTCAAACCTTTTTGATTAAAAGCAAAAATTTCTTTAACCTCAATCTCATCATTTTTAATTCCTATTATTTCAGCAATAGAAGTTATTTTACGACGACCATCACTCAATCGTTCAACATTTATTACAATATCGATTGCTTTTTCTATATATTCACGAATTGCTTTAACAGGTATTTCAATACCACTCATTAAAACCATTGTTTCTAATCTATTTAAAGCATCATGTACTCCGTTAGCATGTAAAGTAGTTAAGGAACCATCGTGTCCCGTATTCATAGCTTGAAGCATATCAAAAGCCTCTTTGCCACGAACCTCACCAACAATAATGCGATCAGGTCTCATACGTAAAGAGTTAATAACTAAATCACGAACAGTAACTTCCCCCTCGCTTTGATAATTAGATACTTTAGTTTCTAAAGTAACAACGTGTTCCTGTTTTAAATGTAATTCAGCAGCATCTTCTATAGTAATAATACGTTCATTTGAATCAATAAAACTAGATAAAATATTTAAAATAGTTGTTTTTCCTGAACCAGTACCACCACATACAATAACATTTAATTTTGATAAAACACATGCTTCTAAAAATCTTGCCATATAAGGAGTTAAAGTACCTACTCTTAATAGAGATTCAATATCATTAATATTTCTTTTAAATTTACGAATTGTAATAACTGGTCCATTTAAAGATAATGGTGGAATAATAGCATTAACTCTAGAACCATCTGGCAAACGTGAATCAACCATAGGATTTGTTTCGTCTATTGTTCTTCCTAAAGGTTGTACTATTTTCTGAATTGTTCTTAAAATATGATCGTTATTAATAAACGAAACCATTTCTTCTTTAACAAGCCGACCATCTATTTCAATATAAATAGATTGTGGTCCATTAACCATTATTTCTGTAATATTTTTATCATCTAATAATTCAGTAATAGGACCATAACCATTTATTTCATTATCTATTAAATTAAAAATATGACTACGTTCTAAATTAGTTAAATCATAACCTTCTAACGATTTATCTATTTCAGCATTAATATATTCATTTAATAAAGTACCATCAGGAATATTATTATCAATTATATTTTGAAGAATATTAGTTCGTAATTGATCTAATAAAGCTTTATCTTCAAAAATTTCATAATCAGACATAGCTTTTACTGATGGTTTATTTTTTGTTTCTATTTCAAAAGCTTCAATTAAACTTTTTTTAGCCATTACTTCACTTCCTCTACATAATCAATTAATTCTTTACCAATTAAAAACATTTTATTATAATCTTTACGTAATAAAAAGGCTGTTTTCTTTTGCAGTAAAAGAATCTTTCCTTCCATAACATAACGATCTATATCTGATACAAAAAAATCATTAGATATCGTGTAATCTATATTAGCTTTAATAATATTCTTTATATCAAAATTAGTAAAATATTTTTTATTTATATCACACGCATTATTTAAAAGAATTTTAACATTATCTATTTCTGTATCTTTCATAATAGCCATAAAGGATTTTGTGTTTTTTAAATCCATTGGATCATTAGTCATGATATATAAAACTTTATCACTAGAATCAAGAGTTACAATATTAATAGGTGTTAAATTATGAGTTGTATCAATTAAAATAACATCATATTTAAACTCAGCATTTGATAAAACCATAGTAACGTATTTTATATCTATTTTTGCTGCTTGTCTAGGATCTTTAGGACTACATAAAATATCTATGTTTTCATTATAATTATAAACATACTCTTCAAAATTACTATAACGATTATTAATTAAATCATCAACTAAATTGTAGATGGTTTTTTCACTTTCGATATTTAAAGACAAACCTATTCCTCCACCATATAAATCTAAATCAATAATTAAGGTTTTTTTCTTTAACAAATGATAAACACCAGCTAAATTAAGAGTTGTAATTGTTTTACCAACTCCACCCTTGCTCGATGTTACCATTATTATCTTTCCTTTTTCTTTAGCCATAATATCCCTCTTTATCTATATATTGCCTGATCTTACTGATTTAATTTGGTAATTTTTAATACCTAGAACATTACCAAAAATACTATTAACTTCTTTTTCTAACATTATAGTTATGTGTTTTTCTTCCATTATAATTTTAGTTACTACTTTATTATCATTTTTAACTATTAAAGCTTTTATTTCAGCCTCAGTAACCTCTTGTTTTCCTTGAACATAATCAATAACGCTGTCATTTATAGCTTTTAAACGATTTTCTTCATACATTATTAACCCCATATCAATAACATATGCCGCAATTAATAAAACTAAAGGCAAAATAATAACAAATAGAACTAAAATTTGTCCTCTATTTCTCATAAGGGGTAATCCTTTCGACTTTAACTTGATAAGGAGTTCCTAAAATAGAACTTAATCCAGGAGTAAATATCTCAACTTTTTGACTTAATTCAATTGTTAAATAATTATCATTTCCATAATTTAAAGATATATCAATTTCATTAGCATTATTGCGATTAAGAAGCTCTTTTACTTCCTCATAGGATTTATCTTCTTTTAAATAAGTTAAGGCATCATTACTTTTATTTTCTAAACTATTTTTAATAGAAATAATTTTCGCAAAATCAATAATAGCTAAAAGTAACAAGAGAAAAACCGGTAAAATTAAAACAAATTCAACAAGAGCCTGTCCTTTATTTCTTTTCATTAGCCTCACCCCTATTATATATAAAATTATAGCATATATTTAATTAAAAAAAAAGCATCTAATAAGATGTTTTCTGTAATGTTTTTTGTCTATCACTATAAATTTTTTCAATTAAATCAAAATTCTCATAAAAATCTCCAACAACTTCGTCGTCGATTACTTTTTGATCAGCTATTTTTTTAGCTTCTGTCATTTGATTATATATACAATTTAATTGTTTATCATTAAATTTACATAATAACTCATCATTAATTTTTATATTAATTAATCTCATTTGTTAGCACCTCCTCTAAGTACAAGTCATGATTATATCATATTTTTATATGTTTATCAACTTTTTTATTATAAAATATTATATAAATTATCTAATTCTTTATATGTATTTTCATTAAAAAGGTTTTCATTAAAAAGAAAATCATAGCGATATAAGGCAAAACCATTAACATTATTTAGTGAACGACATGTAACTATTTGTTTTGCCAATATATTATTGTTTTCTATCCATTCATTAGATCCACTTTTAGCAAATGAATCAAACTCACCTACTTTATACGCTGCCAATGCCGGAATTAAATCAACATCACTACTTATTAAATTATGCCACTCCATTAAAGTTGGATAAAAAGGTTTAATATCATTATTAAATCCAAAATAAATTTGAGGCATAATAAAATCGACATAATCTTCGGAACTAAGCCAAGTTTTAATATCAGCATATGCATTTTGATAATTATTTTCTATATTACCTTGGGGACTAATTCCAAATAATAGTTTTTTTGCTTTTACTAAAGAATGAATTTCTTTAACTAATGTATTAACATTTTCATAACGAAACTGATCTAATGACAAATTTCCACCTGTTTTTTGATAATAATCATAACTAACTAAATCAACGGTTTCATTTGGATAAAAATAATCATCAAAAACAATACCTGCGATTTGATAATTATCAATTATTTCGCTTATACCGGTTTTTATTAAATCTATAACTTCACTACTAGCAGGATTGTAATAAATACCATTACTAGTAACTGCAACATTATTAGTGTTTAAATATTGATAAGCAGGATTTTTAGAACTTATTGATGCAACATCAATAGAACTTCTTACTCTATAAGGATTAATCCAAGCATAAATATCAATATTATGTATTTTACCTTGCTCAATAAAATAAGATAAGATATCAAACGTACATTTATCATCCTCCTTTCCCTTAATAACATAGCTACAGGGATAAATATCTGAAATATAAATCGCATCTGAAAAAGGTCTAACTTGCAAAATAACACTATTAAAATTATTGTTGGAAAGATTGCTAATCATGGTATTTATATTCTTTTTAATCTCTATATCATTCTTATTATTAAAGTAATTAAAATATTCTAAATAAGAAATAAACACACCTCTAAATTCAACTAATCTTTGTTCCTCTTTATTAATAATTTTGGCTTTTTCTTGAATTAATAACCAAATATATATACTTATTAATAA
>LSQX01407688.1_pt2 | contig 19740 bp, 17 predicted proteins | sample 654561 | NCBI WGS metagenome assembly LSQX01 (sample SAMN04489861, study PRJNA283612) | anaerobic digester metagenome | isolation source: 4 biogas reactors fed with cattle manure at either 37C or 55C with and... | place: Denmark: Kongens Lyngby | collected 2014
ATATTACGAGTTGTAAGTTGGGGATACCTTATCTATGTTATCAAAATATAAAGCTAAACACATTGTAATGTGTCAACTAATCCTCTTATTAATTTTTTCTTCTGTACTGATCAAGCAGGGTTTAGATCAGGAAGCCACAATGTACACTTCAATGTATGATACAGAAAAGAAGTTTATAAAATGGGTCAGTTTTGATGTTAGCCAGAAGGCTCTTGATCGGGCTTATCGCTATGACGTAGAGACAAAAGATAGCGATGTACATTTAAATTGGATAGAGCTATTGGCATATCTTGGTGCCAGATATGGAGGTGATTTCTCCAGATATAAGGAAAAGAACATGGCAGAGCTGGCTAATAAGCTTACATCTAAAGAAGAAACTATTGATGATTTAACTAAGGATATGAAATATTATGATTATTACCTTGAAGCTTATTCTGCCGTTCTAGCTGGTATGGTGGGTGAGTATCATATTGAGGTCAAGGATGATTCTGTTCCTGGAGGTAAACGATGGGAAGAAAAATATGGCCTTAAGGCTTTTCTACCTATCGCAAAATTCTATCCCTATAGTCATTTTGATGATTTTGGGGTATCAAGAAGCTACGGTTTTAAAAGAAAGCATCTTGGTCACGATATGATGGGCCAAGTCGGTACACCTGTTATCGCTACGGAATCTGGATATATAGAGGCTCTTGGCTGGAACCAGTATGGAGGCTGGAGAATAGGAATTCGAAGCTTTGATAGTAAAAGATATTTCTACTATGCTCATCTTAGGCAAAACTTTCCTTACAATAAATCTCTTGAGGTAGGTAGTGTGGTTCAAGCAGGTGATGTAATCGGATATCTTGGAAGAACTGGCTATAGCAGCAAAGAAAACGCTAATAATATCCGAACACCTCATCTACATTTTGGATTGCAATTAATTTTTGACGAATCGCAGAAAGAAAGTGTTAATGAAATTTGGATTGATTGCTATGATTTAATCCAATTCCTGTACAAGAACCGTTCTGAGACTGTCAAAGACCTCGAAACAAAAGAATACCACAGAGTATATGGATTCATTGATCCGGTTGCTCAAAACTACATTAAGCATCAAATTTATGATTACTATGATGAAAACATTGGAATACATATATATGATTAAATGATTCAGTTATTGATATTCCCTTTGAAATTCATATATATGATTAAAAAAATCAGTATTGCTTTTTAATATGCTTTCTTCTAATCAAGCATACTAAGCCAAGCAATAATGGAATTATATATTGAAGCATCAGATTGACGTTAACAATTATATATCTATAAAGATAATCAAATTCAAATTGAGTGGTGCTAACATAGTATGAAAGATAATAAATAACCATTGCTAAGGGCACATATAAAAACGCTCTCTCCTTTAAACCAAATACCCATTGAATGAGTTTCATAAGAATTATAAATAAAATACATATGGTAATAAAATCTGATAGGATACATATCAATGTTACAATTACTTCGAATCGCTCAAATATATTAAAAAATGAAATACTTTTTACAGTAATATAAAAGGGAAAAGGAAGCTTGGCTGTTAGACTTGCCCCTGATATACCGAATGTAAATATTGTAATTATGAAGCTAAAAATAATAAAGAAGAAGGCAGCTGACCAGAACTTTCTTTTTTGATTTTTTAATAAGGATATTCCTAGTTTATCAGCAAAAAATAAGGCGATAATCATATTTCCGCCAACAGCAATAACACTAGTTGAAGCCTTTATGGTTGCCGGTAGATTAATCGTAGAAACAGGTAGCAAATAATCTGTTCTTAATCTACTCACAGCAGCTACAAAGAGAACACCTATTAACAAAAGTATAGGTCCTAAAGAAAATTCTGCAAACCTAAATATTGTTTTACTTCCTCTAAGAAGTGCATAATAAACCAGTATCAGCATTACCTGCATAAAAAAATCTGATCTGGTTTTTGGCATTAATGTAAATTGTAATGTTAGAGAATATATATTTATCTTGGTTGCTAGAAGCAAGATAATCCAAATTATATAAATAAACATGATTATCTTGCCAAAAGACTTACCAAGAAGATTTACAATAATCTCATATATGTTTAACCCTGGAAAGGATCTAATAAGTAAAAGTATAACAAAAACAAGCGGGACGATTACAATTATTGACCAAAATGGACTTAAGTATCCGCTTCTACCTGCGTCTCTTGCTAATGCCGATGGAATCTGTCTAAGCACCGGGGATAGAGATATGAACAAATACATAAATACCACTTGCCGCATAGTTAATTGCTCGTTCATTCAAATTTATTCTCCTTTTTATCTCAAATATTTTTCCAGGCTATAAGCAATGCTTGGAATATATGGAAATATCATACGGACAACCCCTAATGCTATACCGCTGATTGATAACAAGATAAAGATTAGGAGATTTCTTTTATTAGAAAACAAGACATCTCTTTGTTTAACAAAGGATATTATAAGTAGACCTCCGAAAACGTATATCATGCCAACCCTCCTTAAAAGCTTTTAATAATTATAGCCTATAACGGAGATTTTAATCTCCTCCTGTGCTTAGAATAAAGGATTTGGTAATCTGTGAATTAACATCAAATTCATATTCAATCTCTGAAACCATACTTCTCCAACTCTCTTCTATATCACCCCATTGTCTAGTATGTTGATTCTGCATAAGTCGTTCAATCTGAAGTATGTCTCTTCCAGTATTAGTAGAATAATTTGTAGCCTTTTTTATGATTTCAATAATATAATCATTTTGCTTGTCCGTAATATTCATTAACTCTTCGGCTGAGAATATATCCTTCTTGGTATTGATTTCCTTAACCATAGTTTCAAAATCAACATGAATAACCACCTTAACTTGTTTATTCTCTAATTTAGATTTCATATGACTTTTAGAATATGAGATTGACAATCCCACATTATTATCTAGATATATGGGATAAGCTCTTACTATATTTTTAATGAAATTTACTCCTGAAGATGTATCCATATCAAGATAATCCACTAATTCATTCTCATCAAAAACTGCATATCCTGGTAATAAAAAAGAGTTTTCTTCTGCTAACAGATATGGAATTAATCCGCTAGTCATGTTATTTTCCATTTCATTAAGTATATTTACCAATGTATTATCATTTCGGGTCACTAACTCCTGTTGCTTCTGTTCCACAGCCTCCAAATCCTCGTGAACTATCATTCCCTTATCTCTGCTGTCTAATACAAAATCCGAAGCCTTCATATCCTTTGTAACAAAAAGCAAGGATTCCATCTTGACCGTCTCATCTCTTGAAAGAAAATCAATACATAAACGCATGCCATTTCTGGCAGCTTCTTCACCAATGAGAAAATAACCTGTATTCGCTATGGAAACCGTCTTTTTATTCTTGAGCTTAAGATTTTGAAAGGCTTCGAATGGTGTTGCTCCTACTCCCTCCGTGGTTTCTTCATTACCGGTAGAACCCTTCTCAGGATCTGCCCCTTGACTTGAGCTATAAATCGCAGTCAGTACATATTCACCCTCAGAATAATCAATACCCATAACATGAATAAAGTTTATCTCATCTATTTCTCTACGATTCATATCATGACTACAGCCACATAGCATGAATGAAAACAGAACTATTACTAATATCCTCAACTTTATCCATCCTTCCCTTCAGCTTGCTTAACCTTATTAACAGTTGCGATGTCTTCAGGTCGCTTTTTAAAATACTTAATAGGAAATCTGAATAAGGTGTCCCTCATATTTCTCTCCTCCACATCCACGAAGGGAGATATATATGCAGTATTATAATTATTAAGACTACATAGATGTGTTATCAAAAGTATTAAGCCAATGGCAAGTCCAAAAAAACCTGCTAGAGCGGCCAATATAGCCAGTAAGAATCTGGTTAGCCTAATTCCGCTGCTTAGATCCTGATTGGGCATAATAAACCCTGATATTCCTGCCAAGGATACAATTACAACCACTGCAGGAGAAACAAGATTTGCTGCTACGGCTGATTGCCCAACCACCAAGCCTCCTAATATAGACATGGCTGTACCTACTGCTTTAGGAAGTCTTAACCCTGCTTCTATCAGTATCTCAAAGGATATAAGAAGCCCCAGCACCTCCGATGCAGAGGAAAATGGAACATTCTGCTTTGCTGCTTGTGTAGATAAGGCTAATTGTACAGGCAGCATCTGACTTTGATAAGTAGTAGCGGCAATATAGAATGCAGGCAAAAAAAGAGTCATAATCATAGATATATACCTGATAATCCTTAGGGATGAACTAATAAAAAAATGGTTAGCATAATCATCTGGTGACTGCATTAGCATAGGAAGCTGACAAGGCAAAAGGTATGCAAAAGGTATGCCATCCACCACCAGAGCCACTCTCCCATCAGACAAATTCGCTGCAACCCGATCAGGTCTCTGGGTATACATAATTTGCGGGAAAATACTATGTTTATTCGGGGTTAAGTACTCTTCAATAAATGCAGGTGTAGATATATTATCTATGTCTATGCCATTGATAAGCTCACGAATTTTGTTTACTGTGTTTATTTCAGCAACATTACTAATATATATTAAAGACATGTCGGTTTTAGATATTCTACCAGCTGATAGTGTCTCTACAACAAGATGCTCAGACCTAATCCTCCTTCGAATTAGTGCCGTATTCATACGCATTACTTCAATAAATGATTCCTTAGAGCCCTTCATAACATTTTCTTCAGAGGGTTCCTGAATGGATCTTTTCTCAAACATCCTTATGTCATATACAATTGCCTTTTCCTCAGAATCAAAAATCAAAGCAATCATTCCGCTAAGAACATATTTTAATAAAAGCTTATAATTCGTCTCTTCAATTGTAAATACATGGTAGGCACCACCGTCAAGCAGATAATCTATCATCTCTCGCTCCGTCTTACAATTTGACAAGTAAGGGTCAAATTTCAAGGACCTGAATACAGCCTCATCAAATAAGGCCTGATTTATTAATCCATCCACACAAAACAGATGAACGGTTATGTTATTTTGATTTATCTTTATCGGCCGAATGACTACATCACCACTTTTTTCAAAGAGCTTAGTAATCCATGCCGAGTTAATCCTATTCTCCATATTTAGCCTCTCCATACCTTTATATCTCTGGAAGATACCCATACTTTATAGGGATAATTCTAGCCCATAAATCTATATTTTCCTAACCCTGCCGAAAATATACCAAGGCATAACCGAAAGAATCACGCTAAGCGTGATTCGTGAAAATAAAAGAGACTGCTGTTGCAGTCCCATTCTTATCATATGTGTGAGTATTTTTTGATTAATTGAAGTAGTCCTCCACTAAATCATTAATATGTACTGGGAACACCTTTCCCTTAGTCAATCTTTGCAGAAATACTTCTGCTTCGCCCTCATCATCTGTAACATTTTCTACAAAGCAATAATCATTAGGCTGATCATTACCTCCCACTCTTAAGCATTCCAAGCTATAGAGTGCATTCTTGAAAATCAGATTATAAACAATATTAATATCCTTTTCTCTTACAGAAGTAGTTTTGGTTCTTAATGACTGCATGATATGCAATAAAGCCACCCCTTTTGTGTAATATTTATTTCGTCATCTAACCTTACTAGACATAATAATTATATCAGTTAAATTAAAATATTCATATAAGGATTATTACTTTTTCGTATGTAATTAATGCAATAGAATCCATATAGCACCAATTCTACCTGCATTAACTGTAAATATTTGAAAATCATTCCAATTATGATAATTATAGGTTTAAGTCTTCTAGCAACTTACACTTCTAGAGGATCTTCATCAGCAAATCTGACTTAGCCATCTTGCTGTGCCATCTGACTGTAAATAGCATACTTTTCCTTGGCCTGCTTTTCAGCTTGCTCAAATAAGATCTCCGCCATATCAGGAAATGATTTTGCTAAGGAGCTATAACGTACCTGACCCATAATGAAATCATGAAAGCTTTCTTTAGGCTCCTTTGAATCTAAAATAAAGGGATTCTTGCCTTCCTGCTTAAGCAATGGATTGTATCTATAAAGATGCCAATATCCAGCTGCTACAGCCTTTTTTATATTTTCCATGCTACGGCCCATTCCTTCCTTAAGCCCGTGATTTATACAGGGTGAATAGCATATTATAAGGGATGGACCTTTATAGGATTCTGCTTCTCTAAGTGCTTTGATTAGCTGGTTATTGTCAGCATGAATACCCACTTGAGCAACATAGACATTTCCATAGGTCATCATCATCCTTCCCAGATCCTTCTTGCCCTGCTTCTTACCGGATGCAGCAAATTTGGCAATTGCCGCCGTCGGTGTAGCCTTTGACGCTTGACCTCCAGTATTTGAATATACTTCGGTGTCAAATACAAGCACATTTACATCTTCACCAGAGGCAAGAACATGGTCCAGCCCACCATAGCCAATATCGTAAGCCCAGCCGTCACCACCTACAAGCCATATCGATCTTTTAGTCAGATAGTCCCTATTCTCTTTTATATCATTAACAAGCTGAATAATCTCTATATTAGTTGACGTGAAGTTCTCAAGAGCATTCTCTACCTTCCTACCAGCTTCAGCCGATAGCTGCCCATCCTCTTTATAATGGAGCCAATCATGAAGTGCTTCTTTTATTCTCTCTTCTACATTCATATCATTTAACTTTCTCATAGTCTCTTCAAGCTTACTTCGTATTTGTTTTACCCCAAGATACATACCAAAGCCATATTCGGCATTATCCTCAAATAGTGAATTAGCCCAGGACGGACCCTTACCCTCATGATTTGTAGTATAAGCCATGCTTGGTGCTGAAGAACCCCATATAGACGAGCAACCAGTGGCATTGGCAATCATCATCCTCTCACCAAATAGCTGTGTCACTAGCTTTATATAAGGTGTCTCACCACATCCAGCACATGCTCCGGAAAACTCAATTAGTGGCTTTTTAAACTGACTGTCTTTAAATGACTGACCATAGGCCAGATTCTCCTTAAATCGCACCTGCCTAGATGCATATTCCCAGTTCGGTACTTCATTCTCAAGCTGGGTCTCTATAGGCTTCATTATTAAAGCCTTGCCCTTAGCCGGACATACATCTGCACAGTTACCACATCCGGTACAATCCATAGGACTTATCTGAATCTTATAATGTAATCCTTCATAGGCTCTCCCTTTAGCTTCCAATGTAGCAAATGCTTCTGGAGCATTTTTAACCTCGTCTGCATCTAAAAGAAATGGTCTTATAACAGCATGGGGACATACATAGGAACACTGATTACATTGAATGCAGCGCTCATCTATCCATTCAGGCACATTAACTGCAATACCTCGCTTTTCATATGCTGTTGTACCTGAGGGGAATGTACCATCCTCTATCCCTGAAAATGCACTGACAGGAAGCTCTCCTCCTTTAAGTTTTGACATGGGACGCATTATATTTCTAATGAATTCTGTTTCCTTAATTTTCTTTTCATCCTTATCGCTACTATCTATCCAGCTTTCAGGTATCTTAATTTCATGAATGGATTGAATTCCCTTGTCTACGGCTTCATGGTTCATAGCTACTATTTTTTCACCCTTTTTACCGTACATTTTACTTATAACATCCTTTAGCTCCTTAATATATACATCCTCAGGAAGCAGCTTTGTCAGCTTAAAGAATGCACCCTGCATAACCATATTAATTCTATTACCAAGGCCTATCTCATCGGCTATTTTTATAGCATTCACAGTATAGAAACGGGCATTCTTCTTTGCAAGCATTTGCTTCATCTTAGCAGGAAGATAATCCTCTAGCTCATTTTCATCCCACAGCGTATTAAGAACAAATATACCATTAGGCTTTAAGCTTTCCACCAAATCATATTTATTCACATAAGAAGGATTGTGACATGCTACATAATCTGCGCTATTAACCAGATAGGTTGACCGTATAGGTTTACTGGAGAAACGTAAATGGGATACGGTAATACCTCCTGATTTCTTAGAATCGTAGTCAAAATAAGCTTGAACATTCATATCGGAATGATCACCGATAATTCTTATGGCTTGTTGATTAGCACCTACAGTTCCATCTGAGCCAAGACCCCATATCTGACATGCCTTCATATCCTCAGGTTCAGCATCGAAATATTTAACACTTGCTAGAGATGTCTTAGTAACATCATCAATTATCCCTATGGTAAATGAATTCCTAGGCTGTTCCTGCTTTAAATTCTCATATACCGCAGCTATTTGATTAGGAGTTGTATCCTTCGAAGCCAGTCCATATCTTCCACCAACGATAATCGGTGGATTAGCTTCATCCTTATAGGCTGTGCAGACATCCACATATAGGGGTTCTCCGACGGCTCCGGGCTCCTTTGTACGATCAAGGACAGCAATCTTCTTAACTGATGAAGGAATGCTATCTATTAAATGACTTACTGAGAAAGGTCTATAAAGACGTACTTTTACAAGCCCATATTTCTCTCCCTGATTATTATAATAATCTATAGTCTGCATTATTGTTTCGGTCACAGAGCCCATGGCAATTATGATGTTCTCTGCATCGGGTGCACCATAGTAGTCGAATAGATGATAGTGTCTTCCTGTAAGCTCTGACATCTTATCCATATATTCCTCAACGATTGGAATTAAATCATAATAAAACTGATTAGATGCTTCACGCCCCTGAAAATATATATCGGAATTTTGTGCTGTACCTCTAAAGAATGGCTTATTAGGGGAAAGAGCACGATTCTTAAAGGCTTTTACAGAATCCAAATCAATCATCTGGCCATAATCCTTATATTCTAGAAGCTCCACCTTTTGTATCTCATGGGAGGTTCTAAAGCCATCAAAGAAATGAATAAAGGGAAGTCTGCCTTTTATAGCGGCAAGATGTGCTATGGGGGCTAAGTCAGCAACCTCCTGTACCGATCCCGATGCAAGAAGTGCACTTCCGGTCTGTCTGACAGCCATCACATCCTGATGATCCCCAAAAATACTTAGAGCATGCGTCGCGATTGCCCTAGCGCTTACATGAAGAACTCCTGGAAGTAATTCTCCTGCAGTCTTATATAGATTAGGTATCATCAAAAGTAATCCCTGTGAGGCCGTAAATGTTGTTGATAGTGCTCCTGCCTGTAATGAACCATGAAATACACCGCTTGCTCCGGCCTCTGATTGCATTTCTACTAAACTAACTGTTTGTCCGAATATATTCTTTCTTCCACTAGCAGACCATTCATCTGTAGATTCTGCCATACCCGATGAAGGAGTAATCGGATAAATAGCTGCAACCTCCGTAAAAGCATAAGCTGCATATGCAGCGGCTGTATTTCCGTCCAATGTCATCAAAAGTTTTGCCATTTGCTTCGCTCCTTCTATAATTTACTTCCGTTATCTACCCATTCCTTGGCATCAATAACATCCTCTTCTGAGGGTTTTCCTACCTGAGGGGCCTTGTAATATCCTTCAAAGTTCTGCCAGGCAGCCGTTCCTTCTTTATTTGTTGGTTGTATTTTGCCCAATCGATTGTTGTCCTTGTGCTTAGAATTAAAATTATCATTTACCTTCATAATAAACCTCCTCGTATTAAATTTACTATATCGCCTATAACGGAGGTTTTACCTCCTTTTATATTCACGCAAAAGCGAGTTAATCCATGGAAGCAATACGATTTATGTGACATTCCTTTTTGTCACAATAAAGCGTGTTGCTTTTCATGGATAAGTGCATCGGTTCAGCAAGCTGAACCTTTGGAGAAAACCATAGGTTTTTGAGTTTAACCCGCTAAATATTGTATACTAGTAGTGTTTCCTTATTCATAAATATCTATTACCATATAAGATTAAAATTATAATCAAAAATAAGATAGGACTGTAGCAAATTCATATTAGTATTTTGCTACAGCCCTATCTTCTAATAATAGGCAGTACCAGGCATCACTCCATGAGCAAATAGCTCAAAGAAAAACTTTCTTGGTGCCTGGTACCCTAATGAAGTTACTTACTTATATATAAAATTCCCAATGTATTAGGACCACAATGACTGGAGATAACTCCACCGGCATGGGTTATAATAACCTCCTTAAATACATTCAAATCTTCAAGATAGTTCTTAATGTCTTCTATCACTTGAATATCATCACAGCCTGAATGGGTAATAAAGATTCTATCATGTTCTGCTTCTAAGAGTTGGTCTTTTCTATCCTGAACATATTTTAAGAGAGCAGATTTGATGTTGCCTCTATACTTCTTACCCACAATCATTTTGCCTTCCTTTACCACAATCTCGGGCTTAAGCTTTAAGGTATTAGCCAAAAGAGCCGCAACACCTGAGCACCTTCCGCCACGGTGGAGAAAGGTCAAGGTATCTATAATAAAGCTTGCTCTAACTTTTGAATTTATCTCCTTATTATCCTTTAAGATATCCTCGACAGACGCACCATTCTTAGCCAATACAGCGGCACGAACTACCTGAAGTCCGATTCCTGTCGAAAGGTTTTTAGAATCCACGACAAAAAGCTTTTTGTATCCCAGATTCTCACCTACTAGTCTCATAATATTACATGTAGCCGACATAGCTTCGGATATTCCGAAAAATATAATGTCCCTATCTTCTTTCACAAAAGGATCCAAAAATGCTATTGCATCACCAATTGTCGGTGCTGCTGTCTTTGGTGTCTGACCGGTCTTATCAGACCACTCATATATTTCGTCCGGACTTACCTCTTGTCCATCCTTTTTTGTTATATCTCCCATTGAAATCATTAACGGAATCACACTTATGTCATAAGCCTCTAACAAATCTATCGACAAATCACAGGTACTGTCAGCAACAATCTTTATGTTACTCATCAATTCACTCCTTATCCTCCAACTTATAAAATTCACTTGTCATTATACTCAGTATAGCTACATTGAATTTAATAAGATAATCATAGTGTGAAAATCAAGTATTGTCAACACAAGAAAGCTGTTAAGGACTAGTCTGACATTAATCTTTTTTCGCCTTCAATTGCTTTTATGGGTGCGATATTCTGGGTAAATTCCAGGGTTCCTAGATAAGAACCGTCCTTATCTCTTACTGCAAAATAACGGATTAAGGTATATTTATCCCCCATCTTAATCCAGAAATCCTCATGATCCTTCTTACCTGACATTAAGTCCTCTACAATTTTCTCAACTACGTGAACACTGGCAGGCGGATGGCAATTGGAAACGGTTCTTCCTATAACAGCCTTAGTTCTTGGGAAGATGCGTTCTGTTCCTTCTGAGAAGTATTTTACAATCCCATCCTTATCAACAAAGGTAATATCTACGGGCAAGGTATTAAGCATAGCTTCTATTTCCTTTTGTGAAAGGATACCTGTCTCAAAATTAATATATTCACCTGGTCCATGGCTACTTTTTACATCACTATCTTGTGCAGCACCATCTAGTTCTTTACTTTCTGTTGTCATAGCCTCCAGCTTTGCTTCCTGCTTAGTCTTCTCTTCCACATTAACGCGAGTGGGCTTCCACTGCCTCTTAGGCTCGTATAAGCAGTAGCCAAGCTCGTGACTTTCACCGGCTATCTTTAACCATTCATCTTCACTTAAAGTCTCCTGTGCCATAGGGAATAATATATTCTCTTCTTTAAAAATCATTTCATGGACACGATCTATAGCTGCCTCTGCTTTAGCTGAAAGCTCATTGGCATCACTGCCTAGGTCTTTTAATTCTGATATTACATTCTTAATATCCTCTCTGATTTCATCATCAACTCCCCACATTACCTTTGGAGGCCCTGTTATCTCATACTTTTCAAGGAAGGGAAAGAGAAGATTCTCTTTTCTAAGATAATGCTTATCTAGCTCATAAAGCTTTATAAATTCTGCCAAAATGTTTTCTCGCAAGTCAGGATTATCATTGTCCTTAAGATCACTTACTAGTGGCCTAATAGTTTTATCCAATAAACGCTCCAGCGCACGATTCTCCATCTTAAATGTATTGACAGGATGGCCAGGTATTAGTGCAGGATCTTCCGGCATATGAATCTCCTCGATAGATCCCTTAAAAACAGCCGCATGTACATCACAAAGCCGCTGAACCTCGGTTACAGGTAAACCTTCCATAATCAATTGATTTTCCATCATTGAAATCTCTGTTGCTGATACTCCCTCAATTAATTTTTCGAATCTCTCCTTAACCTCATCAACCGTCGCACCGTCATGGAGCTCCATTATGAGTTCCTTTAAAACCTTCTGCCTATATTCTCTGTTATTGATATACTCGCTCATGTATTACCTCCTTCACTAATCAGTACCAGGTACCAAAGTCAGTACCTGGTACCGAATGTTGATCACTTCATCAAATATGCTCTGACAGGAGCAGCTTCTGCTCCTGGAATATATATGGGGGCTGCGCTTAGTAAATATTCGCCTTCCTCTATATCCTTTAGCATTAATCCTTCAAGAATCATTACATCAGAATTAAACAAGCTGATATGAGTCTCATGATCTGGCTGTGCTCTCTCTATACCAAGTGAATCTATTCCGACACCCTTGATTTTAAGCTTTGTCAGATATCTTGCTCCGTCCATGTCCACATATACAAAATCCTTCTCCAATATATCTTCAAATGAATTTCTGGTCTTTAGAAGGATGAAATCACCTGCCTTAATATCAAATTTCATCAAATCCTTGTCAGTAATCTTATCCCTTACATCTGTTAAATCAAGCACTCTACAAGCTGTTATAACCTTAGATAAGTCTAGTTCTTCAAGCGTATAGCCATCTGGTATCATATGCTTAGGGGTATCAAGATGGGTTCCGGTGTGAAGATTAAGCTCCAACCTAGTCTCATAAGCAGAACCGGTTGTAAAATCACCGTCAATGCTGATAATAGGTCTTTTATATTCCTTTCCCTTATATACTGGCATAGAATAAGATATAGGCATTGAAATGTCATATATCTTTAAATCATTGGTATTAATAATCATATGTTCCACCACTTCCTTCCATCCTTTGCTAATAACTCGAATGCTCTGATAGGTCCCATGGATCCCGCATCATAATTAGGGAATTTAACCTTGCTTTGCTCTCTGTAGCTGATTATTTTATCCGCTACAGTCCAAGCACCCTCAACCTCATCCCATCTTGAAAAGAGAGTTGAGTCTCCCCTTAAAATATCGTATATCAATCTTTCATAAGCCTCCGGAGTATTTCCTTGGGTAGGACTTACATGACTTGTGTCCATCTTTGTAGGAATAATACCATGATGTGTATTAAAATCCTTTGTGTTAAATTGGAAGAAAACACCGACATTTGGTTGTATCCTGATTACCAAGAGATTGGGCTCCTGTATATTGCTATCCTTAAAATATAATATGTTGGGTAAATCCTTAAATTGAATAACAATCTCAGCACCATAATTCCCAAGCCTTTTACCAGTTCTAATATAAAAGGGTGTACCTGCCCAACGGAAGTTATTTATATAAAGCTTTAATGCTACAAAGGTCTCAGTGCCTGAGCCCTCAGGAACATTTACCTCTTCTCTATATCCGACTACAGGTTTCCCATCGATAACACCCTGTCCGTATTGGCCAAATATAACATTGTTCTTAAGAAATTCGGGAGTAATATCCTCTATAGCTTCAATAACCTTAAGCTTCTCAGTACGTATCGAATCAGTATTAAGATTAACCGGAGGTTCCATGGCCACTAGGGAAAGAATCTGCATAATATGGTTTTGAATCATATCCCTCATAGCCCCTGAATGCTCATAATAGCCGCCTCTGGTGCCAACTCCCAGCTTTTCTGTTAATGAAATCTGTATATTATCAATAAACTTATTGTTCCATATGGATTCAAAGATTGAATTAGAAAATCTTAGAACCATTATATTTTGGATCATTTCCTTACCAAGGTAATGATCAATTCTATATATGTTCTTTTCATCGAATACCTTAAGAAGCTTTTGGTTAAGCTGTCTGGCTGTCATCAAATCCTTACCAAAGGGTTTTTCTATAACTAATCGACTCCAAGAGCCTTCTGATTTTGCCATATCAGCACTGTGCAATCCATGAACTATAGTCTCAAAATATTCAGGAGCCACAGCCATATAATAAATCCTATTTCCCTTAGTCTCAGCTGTCTTATCCATTTGCTCCAAATACTCTCGAAGCAAAGGATAACCGTCATTTTCTCTGAAATCAAAGCGATAATACATTATCATATCACTTAATAGTGACCATTTATCCTCATCAACCTTATTTCTGGAGTATTTATCTATAGAAGCTCGTATTTCCTTCTTGTATTCTGCTTCAGTCTTATCTCTCCTACCTATGGAAACAACACGAAAATGCTCCGGCACTAGACCATCCAAAAGCATATTATATAAGGCAGGTATCAGTTTTCTATGGGTTAAATCACCTGTACCACCAAAAATCACAAGAATTGCAGACAAATCCTTATCTCCACCAAAAATATTATTATCCATCATAGGTATCTATCCTCCTTCATGGTTGTCTTTCGGTACCAGGTATCTTTCCTTGTATGTTCCCAGTATTGTCAATTTTGGTACCAGGTACCGGTTTTGTCTTTTGGTACCAGGTACCGGTTTACCTTTCCTGGTTTTACCACTGTGTATGGAATATTCCTTCCTTGTCTGTTCGCATATAGGTATGAGCACCGAAATAATCTCTTTGTGCCTGGAGAAGATTCATGGGTAATTCTGCGCTGCGGTAGCTATCATAATAAGCTAATGCGCTGGAAAATGCTGGTGTTGGAATTCCATGAGAAATGGCTGTAGTTATAACTGTTCTCCAATCCTCATTATATTCGCTTACTATGTCCTTAAAATAATCAGCCAAAAGAAGGTTTACCAAATCCTTTTTATGATCATATGCTTCCATAATCCTATTTAAAAACCCCGCACGTATTATACATCCACCACGGAATATCTTTGCTATATCCCCAAGATTCAAGCCCCAGTCATACTGTGTAGAAGCCGCACGCATTAAGCTAAAGCCCTGAGCATATGCACATATCTTACTAGCATATAACCCTTTTCGTACTTCTTCTATGAATTTATCGGTTTCCTCCTTTGTAAGCTTAGACTTACTTTTTGGCCCGCTAAGAACCTTATTAGCTATGACTCTTTCCTCCTTCATGGAAGATATATATCGTTCATAAACAGCAGTGGTAATAGTCGGCGTGGGAACCCCAAGTTCAAGCGATATCTGTCCTGTCCACTTGCCTGTTCCTTTCTGACCTGCCACATCAAGTATCATATCCACTAGATAATTTCCAGTTTCCGGGTCCTTCTTTTTGAAAATATCCGCAGTAATCTCTATCAAATAGCTGTTAAGCTCTCCCTCATTCCATTTAGTAAAAATCTCATGAAATTCCACAGGTGTAAGTCCTAATATCTGCTTAAGAATTGAGTAAGCTTCTACAATCAGCTGCATATCGGCATATTCAATACCATTATGAATCATTTTAACAAAATGCCCTGCACCATTCTTTCCGACATAGGTAGAGCAAGGTTCACTTCCTACCTTTGCAGATATATCAGTAAGTATCTTTTCCATCATTTTGTAAGCACCTTGGCTTCCTCCGGGCATAATAGAGGGACCATTGCGTGCTCCTTCCTCTCCACCTGATATACCGGTACCAAGATAGCGAATATTCTTTTCCTCAACTTTTTTACTTCTTTCCATGGTATCAAGATAGTTGGAGTTACCCCCATCCATCAATAAATCGCCAGGCGAAATTAAGGGAAGCAACCTATCAATCATATCATCTACTGCTTTACCGGCCTTTACCATTAAGATAATCTTTCTTGGCTTCTCAAGAGATTCTACAAGCTCTTCTAATGTATAAGTTCCGACAATATTCTTACCCTTTGCCTCGGTTAGCAAATTATCTGTCTTTTCCCTCGAACGGTTATATACAGACACAGAATAGCCATGATCGGCGATATTAAGTGCCAGATTTTTTCCCATAACTGCCAAACCGATTAATCCGACATTTTGTTTTGACATTTTATTTCCTCCTATTCATAAGAAACCTTGATGTCGCATCAAGGTTTCATTATTAGATAATATTATATTCTATCCACTAGTTTTATATCCGTATAGCATAAGTGCTTCTTTTATTGTGTTCAAGCTTATTTTTTTTAAGGTTGCACCCTTTTTTAGAGTCATAAATCTACCTGCTGTTTGGAGCATTCCTGGCTTTATAATATCGACAAATCCCAATTCGTGTAGTATCTCTGGCAAATCCTTATATTCATTGCACAAATCATAAACACTTCTATTTAGATCGATAATCTTCTCTTCCATATTTCTTACTCCTTAAACACTAAAAATATATGTCTATAATATAGTATTTGTCTAATCATAATATAATTAATAGGAGTATAAAATATCATGGAATTTTTTTCTGTGACTTAAATCACATACGAAATAAATGATATATATAATTATACATTAACCATCCATATTAAGGCAACCATCTTTATTTGGTCATGCAATCTTTAGTATATCAGCTCTTCAAATATTTCCTTCACAGTTGTCATTTTATTTAGCCTATAAGCATTTACACCACAAAATACAAGTCCCTCGTCAATATTTCCATCAACAGAATTAACCAGTGACTTAGTGATGCAATATGGCGTATCCTTGGGATTACAGTGTTGTAAGCATTTAAAACATTTATCAACAGGAATTCTACCTTCTTTCGTCCTTTCTATAAATGGAGTAAGAATAGCGCGTCCAGGCATACCAACTGGACTTGTAACTACTTCTATATCTTCTTTTTTTGCATTCAGATAAGCCTTCTTAAATTCATCACTGGCATCACATTCCTCTGTTACCACAAACCTTGTAGCCATCTGTACCCCATCGGCTCCTAACGACATAACATGCTTAATATCATCTCGATCATATATACCACCTGCTACTATCACAGGAATGTCCTTTTCGTATTTCTCCTCAAACTCCTTAACGTAGAGGACTATATCCTTTATGATATTATCAAAATCAAAATCAGTAATGCTTTCAATCTGTTCTTTAGTAAACCCTAAATGTCCCCCTGCCTTTGGACCCTCTATAACGATAAAATCTGCAGTCTGATTATATTTCCTATCCCACATCTTCAAAATAACTGAAGCGGCCTTTAGGCTGGACACTATCGGTGCTATCTTTACATCAAAGCCCTGAATAAGCTCGGGTAGAGTTATAGGAAGGCCCGCTCCGGATATAATAACATCTGTTCCTGCCTCACAGGCAGCCTTAACATAGCTTTCATACTGTTTAGTCGCCACCATGATATTAACTCCAACAATACCCCCCTCTGCAATATCTTTTGCCTTATCAATATGTTTCTTAATTGCATTTAGGTTTGCGGGAATCTGCTGTCGTCCAAATTCAGGCTCATCATATCCTATCTGTGCGGTGGATATAATTCCAATTCCTCCTTCTCTCGCAACCGTTCCTGCAAGTCGCCATCTGCTGACGCCTACTCCCATTCCCCCCTGAATAATCGGGTATTTCGCTTTTATATTACCTATGATTAAGGGTTTCATATTCATATAATCATCCTCCAAACTTAATAAATATAGTGAATAAATTACTTTGATTATCAAACTATTATTGTAAAAAATGCATCGCTTGTTAAACCGATGCTATATTTATTATAAGTTCATGAGGGTTTGTTGTCAATATGTTATAGTATTCTTTTCCTCTATATCTAGTATTGATTACTATGTATAGGAATAATTGGGATAAAATAAGAGCTATTAGTAAGAAGACCTCCTTAAGTAGATTATGGTATTTTACCTTATCTACTCAAGGAGGATACTCTCTTTATTTCTTATCTAGTTTTAAATTATGAAAGGGTGCCAGCTCCAGCCTAATAAAATACCCTCTATCATGATGACATACCGGGCATTCCTTTAGAGCCTCGGTGCCCCAATGAACATGACCGCAATTTAGGCACATCCATCCTATTTCCACATCCGATACATAGAGCTTGTTCTCCTCTAGTAGCTCGGCAAATTTACCAAAGCGATCTCCGTGTATCTTTTCTATCTTAGCTATCATATGAAATGATGCAGCGACCTTACTAAAGCCTTCTTCCTTAGCGATATCTCCGAATTTTTTATAGACAGGATCATATTCTTCATATTCATTATGCTGAGCCATACGCAGTAGCTTAGATACATCATCTGCTATATCTACCGGATATGCACCGTCAACATGAATGTTCTCTCCTGCAAGCTCCTTTAGATGATCATAGAAAATCTCCGCATGTTCCTTCTCCTGATCTGCAGTAAATCTAAATAATTCCTCGATTACATGATGGTGTTCTTTCTTAGCTTGTGAAGCCGCAAATGTATAACGATTTCTAGCTTGGCTTTCACCGGCAAAAGCTCTCATCAAATTATCTTTCGTCTGACTGTTTTTAAAATCAACTGACATAGTACAAACCTCCTCGTATTACTAAAAATTATTGACAACACATGACGGAGGTTTTACCTCCTTAAATAGCTAAAAATTATTATGCTATTTAGAAGTATTCCCATTACTTAATGTCATATTCTTGAATCTCTCATGATTAAAGTCACAAATGTTCTTCTTGCGTATATAAAATTAATGAAACCCAGCTATTGCTTCGATTTTACCCATATCAGGAATCAATATCTCCTTATTGTTTAAGGAATGTATGACACCCTCATTCTCCAATTGACTGAATTTCCTGCTTACAGTTTCTCTGGCAACACCGAGATAATTTGCTATTCCTTCCCTACTAAAGGGTAGATGAATAATCGTCCCAATTTCATTTTTAGTTCCGTACTTTTCAGCAAATTCAAGTAAAATTCCTCCGATTCTATTATCAACGTTTCTAACTCCGATAGTTTGAAGAGCATTTTCCAGCCTTGTCATACGGTTGCCTAATTCGTCAATAATCTTTACTGCAATTTCTGGAAATCTATATAAAAGTTCCTGAAATTGTTTTCTGGACAAATTACAGGTTTTTACTGCTTGTAGCGCTTCCACTGAGTATGTAGATGCTTGACCACTGAATAAATTCTGTTCACCGAAGAAATCGCCTTCAGAAAATACATATAATATCTGCTCGCGCCCATCTGCTGTAATCTTATAAGCCTTCACGCTTCCCTCATTGATTATAACCACCGAATCCATCGGATCTCCGTCAAAAACCAGAGTTTCCCCTTTTTTATATTTATGATGGTTTATTAAGCCCATGATTTTTCTAAGGTCATCTTTATCTAATGTTGAAAAAATCGGAACCTTATGCATGCATAATCTATCATTACATTTTGCACAGTTATAGTGAACAGCCAATTTTCAATCCTCCTTCATAAACTAATTTCTATATTATACCTATAACGGAGGATTTATCCTCCCTTCATAAACTAATTTCTATATTATACCTATAACGGAGGATTTATCCTCCCTTCACAAAAGAAATCACAAAAATGTCTAATATAGATATGCAGATTGTACCACAAAACGTTATTTTAATATACATTTTTTAAATATAGAATTTTAAAAGGACTATTGTAAAATTATACTTGTGGCATATAGGTATAAACCATAATGCCACTTATATATTTTACATTAGTCCCTTTTCTTGTTGTTGGAATGATTATTATGATTCTTTATTAGCGACCGTATCTTTCGCTATAGCCATGAGCTGCTTCTAGCATCATAT
>LSQX01320449.1_pt1 | contig 19739 bp, 13 predicted proteins | sample 654561 | NCBI WGS metagenome assembly LSQX01 (sample SAMN04489861, study PRJNA283612) | anaerobic digester metagenome | isolation source: 4 biogas reactors fed with cattle manure at either 37C or 55C with and... | place: Denmark: Kongens Lyngby | collected 2014
AAAAAAGCTCCCTGCCGTTCGACTGACAGGGAGCAGAATTCTCGCTTACACTAACGTTATTAGCAGACGTCCGGGAAGGGCTTTTCTACAATTTCTCCGCGCATGCAGCGCTCAGTAATTTGCTCAGCACCTCCGAGGTAGAGGAATTGCTGTAATCTTTCTTCGAGACTGATTCGATCACTTGCAGGCCAGCATTTATCGTCAACTACTAAGTAGTCCGCCGAGCTGCCTTCTGAGAACTTACCGCAGTCGCCAAAGAGAGCCCCACCACCGGCAGTTGCCAGATAGAAGGCCTCAACATAATTGACCGGGTCGACTTCATCCTCACTCATCATGCTATACAACTTGGATGAGCGGATAGCGTCAACTGCCGCAGTTCCCATAAAGAGTCTATCGCCGGCGCCGATGTCGGAACCTAATCCGATATTGAAACCTGCGTCGATCATTTCTCTCAAGGGCATGATGCCGCTCGACAGATTGATGTTTGAAGCGGGGCAGTGTGCGACAAAGACTTCATCCTCTAACATTGCCTCCAACTCTTCATCGGTATTGTGAATACAGTGAGCTAAGACTGTCCGCCCCTTGGGGTTTAAATTGTATTGACGGTAAACATCGTAATAATTCTCGGAGTCGGGGAACAATTCCTGCACCCAGCTAATCTCTCCAAAGTTTTCATTCAGGTGCGTCTGAACCGGCAAATCGTGTTCTTGGACCAGGTCTCCCAGATGTCGCAAGAGTGGCTCTGTGCAAGAAGGTGCGAAACGCGGCGTGATAATCGGTTTTACATTCTTGTACTGTTTGCTTCTTTCCAGCCATTCCTTTGTGTCTGCAAAGGAGATATCACATTCCTCTTTGAGTCTGGGTTCATCGCAGCAGTCCATATTGACTTTGCCGACATAAGCACGGAAGCCGGCTTTTTCATACATATCCATCAACATGAGGCTGGACTCCAAATGCTTGCTGGAAAAGGTGCAGAGATTAAAGGAGCCTAATGACCAGAGCTCATTAAGCAAAAGCGGGAAGACCTTTTTTCCGTATTCCAGATCTTCGAAGCGCGCCTCTTCTTTAAATGTATAAGTGCTAAGCCAGGGTAACAGTTCCACGTTCATACCCAATCCGCGCTGTCCATACTGGACTGAGTGGATGTGAATATCGGCAAAAACAGGAATAATCAACTGTTTGCCATAGTCCCTGATCTCACAATTTTCTATTTCAGGTTTCTGCTCATAGATACCTTCGACTTTACCTTCCTCCACCAGCATCCAGGAGTCAGGATGTACAGAGAGTTCTTGTGCTGTGGCGGCATAGAGCAAGTCACCATGAATTAATACTGAACGTCCCATTGAATACCTCGTTTCATTCCTTTTTTGCCGGAGAAATTTACGAGTCAACTTCTCCGGCGCAAGTGCGTTAATGTTAAGCAATAAGATTAATTGCCGGTCGCAATATGACCATTGTTAATAATAAATTTATTATGCCTTATAGTCAAATCTAACAAACATTAATTTTATTCACATAAGTTAACGGTTTTTTAGAATGTCTCGACGTACCGCTTCTACGGCAACTTTGATCGCTTTGCCACTACTATGAGCTTGACCGTCTTCCATGCCCTGCTTAATCCGCTCTTGATTCCAAATGGTGGTTAAGACGCAGGCAGCCTTGGCGCCCAAGGTCTGGGCAACGATGAAGAGAGTTGCACTTTCCATCTCTGAGGCCAGAGTTCCGGCTTTCATCCAGGCGTCCCATTTGTTTTTTAATTCGTAGGCCGCCGGCATACGTTCGGCATCATGCTGACCATAGAAAGAGTCTTTGCACTGCACTACTCCTGCGTGGTAGGGATATGTTCTGTAGTCGGCTTCTTCGATCAGCGAGGCGGTTAAGCCCCAATCGGCTACTGCAGGGAACTCAATGGGTATGTATTCGCGCGAAGTACCTTCCATGCGAATCGCGGCCGTAGCAATCACGAGATCGCCGCCTGCTACATCCAGATTCATACCGCCGCAGGTGCCGACACGGACAAAATTCCTAACACCTGTCTGGTAGAGTTCCTCGACAGCTATGGCTGTAGAAGGTCCGCCAATTCCGTGCGAGCAAACAAGAACATTCTCGCCCTCCAGTGAACCTATCCACGTCGTGTATTCGCGGTTGGCCGCCAAAAAGCGAGGCTCATCAAGCAACTTGGCTATGAGCTCCACTCGTCCGGGGTCGCCGGGCATAATGGCATAACGAGCTCCATGCGTATTGTCCAGCTGAATGTGATATAGCTTTTCCATCATTATTCTCCGATCATTCTTCATCGATGTTTAAGATCTCAGAACTGCGCAGCTTGTGAGTAATTTCCCTGACATCACTTGTCGCTGCAAAGTCCTCTTTTTCATTATCCGCTAAAGATTGAGCATTGGATGTAATAGGTGTTTCAGCAGAGGCTTGCTTTTTTCTTCGGTACAGGTAGAAAAGACAGCCTAAGGCAGCAAATAATGAGATGAGCAATCCAAGATAAAAGCCGGGCGGCGTAAACTTAGCCTCGATCTGATGCTCGCCTGCGGCAAGCGGTATCAGGATAAAGCTGTCACGAATGGCTGTGGTTTCCACTACTTCATTGTCGACCTTGATTTTCCATCCGGGATGGACAAAGGTAGGAATGAAAGCAAAGCCTTGTTCCGGCGCGCGAATCGTAGCGCTAAAGCTGCGATCGGTCTGCTCCAGGTTGTCCAAGGCTGCTGACTTGTAGGTATTTATAGATTCCTCGAAGACAGCCTGATTAAACTTAACCAAGTAGGCATTGAACTCGCCATCGATCTGCTCATTGCGGCCAATATTGACACGGAAGTGGATCGTGTCGCCCGCTTCTACCTGACCCAGATCGATCATACCGTTAGTTTTACCACCGTGATGGAAAAACTCTGTTCCGTCGCGAAGAAAACCGTTGACGTTTTTAATTCCGACACTGATATCATCCCAGGCTAGGTAATAAGAGGCGGTCTCCGGAGCCGTGGCATAGAGGAAAGCCCAGTCCGAATCCGTAGCGCTGGCATAAAACTGATCACCACTAAGACCTCGCTCTTCCACATAAGCGCCTTCATTCAACCAAGGCTGGAGCGGCAAAGGCTCAAAAACCTGCTTCTCTGTACCACCTAACAAATTATTTAGGCGATTCTGCACTGCGAAAGGAGACTCCTCTATCTCCTGTACATTAATGTCTGTTGCGGTGCGCGCGACAAAGAAGCCGAACGGCAGGACATAATCGTTTCTATACAATTTGTAATTAGTGCCGCCTGGGACTTCAGTTCGCACATCCTCACGAATGACCGTGTCCCAAGGCCGGAAGAGATACTCTATCCCCATGATGCTGTCCATTAAAATGCTGGATTCCTTATACTGAAAACTATTTACTCCATTAGTGGGATAGCCCAGATCCTCCATAAACTGAATCGGCGCTTCTTGAAAGGTGGAGGCGAAAACACTAAAACCATTAGAAGAAAAAAGCATCGGATCATTGACCGTTATGTCCGGCAGGATCTCGAAACGGGTATAAGGATTGTCGTTTTGTTCTTTGATTTCATCAATTTTGCTGCTAATTTCTCGTGCCGTGGCATTGTCTGTGTAATGGATACGATCTCCTAGCGGGTAGCGCTTTTGCAGATCACTAATCCCTCCACTGACATTAATTAATAGCTCTAAAAGCATGACAATCACCAGAGCAGCGGTGCCCCAGCGGAAAAGCTGTTGTCGCGCCTGTCGCGGCTGTCGCGGCTGTTGCACCTGACCCCGCGGGCGAACACTTAAGACAATTAGGTACAGTCCTAATACGAGCAAGGTGGCTACAAGCCGCCAGACCCCTGCTCCTTCCTGCGTTTGATTCCACTCACGCAAAAGAACTGCCCCCAGAATGATCCCGGCCATTCCCACTGCGGGGGTAATCCCGTGAGCTCGCGCCTCCGGTAGAGCCTTATAGCCCATCATCAGTAGCAGAAGCACGAGTACGAATGCGTAACGGTAATCGAGCGAGTTCGGATAGTGGAAACCGTGCCAAGAGAAATCCAGAATGGCGCTATAAAAGCTAATGAAAAGGAAAGCGATCAAAGCGGCGTGGCCGATTTTGCTTTTTCTCTTAATACGTTTGCTGAGGAAAAAGTAGGGCAAGAGCAAAAGTGGCAACAAGCCGACATAGATATTGGGCAAGCCGGACATCACGTTCGGTTCGCGCAAAATTTCCAGCTGTCCTAGGTGGTCAAACATGCTGTCGGAGAAGGTTCCCCAACCCGGGAAAGCATCGCCTGCAGCAGATGTGATCGATAAAGCTCGTGCCGTTGGCACCAACACGACTGCTGCCAGTATGACTGCAAGCGCTGATAACAGGATGACCTCGCTCAACTTCAAAAAGAACTCTTGTCGAGATTTTTTCGCCATATAAGGGGCCAAGAGCACCAACGTATAGAGTGCGATGAAAACACAAGCGAAGAAGGCCGAATAATAGTTAAACATCAGCATCAGGGCGACGGAGACAACGAACAGCCGCCGCTCACCATAACGGACTAGGCGGATCAGCCCCAGTACCGCCAAGGGGAACAAGATCAGGGTATCTAGCCACATGATGTTCCAACTGTACGCCAGAACGAAATTGGACAAGGCGTAAAAAGCCGCAAACAAGATACTGCTGCGGTCTTTTTTCCGGAAGCCGAAGTTCAGCAGGCAATGGAAGCTGGCACCCATTAGCCCGATTTTGACCAAGGTGATGAACAGAACCGCTTCAGACACATACTCTCGGGGGAAGATGAGCATGATCAGGTTTATAGGGCTAGCCAGATAATAGGTGAACAGAGGGAAAAAGCTGGTGCCCAAGCCACCTGACCAGGAAAAGAAAAGCGATTCAAAGGAGGACAGCTTCCGTCCGTAATCCACCAAAAACGGCGCATACTGATGGTAGAGGTCAATCGTTAGTAGATGTCGATTGCCAAAAGGAAAAAGCCCATAGAACGCATATGAGATATAAAATATTACGAGAGGCAGCGCAAAAGCAAGCAAACAGTCTCGCCTGAACTTCTTACGTTCTTGCCTTTCAATCAGGTTCATCAGCAATCTCAATTCTTAGATTATTTCAAAGCCGGTCGCGCTGCTTCAGTGTTCGGAATCGCCACCTTCTTCGTAAGCCAGCCCTTCGAGGATATCGTCCTCAGGCTTTACACCATCTTCTGATGCAATCAGCTCTTCCGGCTGCCATTCAGTTTCCGGATGCCAGACATCGTCTGAATGCTCTTCCTGCTCTGCATCCTCTTGCTCGGGTTCGTGGTGCACCTCCGGCTGCCAGTATTCATCCTCTTCCTGCCACTCTTCTTCCGTCTCTGCATCTTGTTCATAGCGATCCAAGACTGCATTCACCTGATCGTTATGGCTACGATCCAAAGCGGCAGTGGCCATATTCTCGCCTGTTTCAGCAAATTGGAGCACTTCGAGCAATAACGTCGTGCTCTGACTGAGATATCTACGATGTTCTAGGCAGGCCTGTGCCAGCTCATCTAATTCATCAGTTAGAACTTGGATATCCTTTTTTGCTTTGCTCTCTTCCTCTTTACTGAGAGCACGACCGAGGAGGATTTCCTGATCAATCTTGGCCCGGGCATCGTCGATCAACCTAGCGCCTTCAAGCCTAGCTTCGCGCAGAATAGCTGACGCCTGATCCATGGTTTCTTGGCGTTGCTCTTCTTCTGTCTTTTGCTTCTGCAGTTCTGCGTTTTCCTGCTTTAACTCCGACACCTCGCTTTGGAGCTTTTCTAGTTCATTCTGGTAATCCAACTTCTCCTGATTGAGAGCCTTAACTGCATTGTGTTCGCGGCCTTTGGCCTCATGCGCTTCACTTTCAACGGCTTGCAGTTCCCGCTGCAAGGCTTCGATCGTTGATTGAGCAATTTTCATTTGCTCCAGCAGAGAATTTTCATCCGGATAATCTTCTGCGATACCTTCCTCTTTAGCGAAATTACTGATAACGCCGCGTTCTGTTTCCGAGACCATCTGCTCTGTTAAACCTGAGCACACATCTCTAGCTTTGTTGATCAAGGCACGGAATTGCGCAAAGACATCATCGCGATCGTAACCACCAAAGGTCACAGTTTTCAGCTGCAAGTCCTGAATGTACTCCAGCATCTCTTCATCAAATTGTACTTCTATTGATTTTTTCACCTCAACGTCCCCCTTAGACTTTTTTGAATATTTAAAAAGAAAAACACTTACGAGCATTATACCCAAAGCTGTCGTCTAACAAAATGGCTGATTTTGTCATTTTTTGGCTGGACAAATCCCCTTTCTCCACTGCTCTAGTTCTGTAAAAAGTAGGTAGGCAAAAAAAAATGTCCAGAAAGGAGAAATTAATGAAACAAAAAATACAAACATTTTGCTCTATAGTCTTACTAGCAGCTCTAGTTTTTAGCTTAGCGCCATTTCCGATTTATGCACAGGAGGAGCCACATCCTTTAACAAAACAGATGAACAATTTCTATTTCTTCAAAGTGTCTCATAGTGTCACTGATCATCATGCACAGGGCAATGAGAACAAGATGAAGATCGGCAATCGGCATGCCTTTTGTGTTGAGCCGCACGTGATCAACCAGCACGGAGATCTTTATTCCGACCCGATAGCTTCCCTTACTTATTTCAATAACAGCCGGACTGTAAATCGACTCTCTTATATTATCAGCAAGGGCTTTGAAACGACGGCCCAAACTTGGCGCGATGTGCTCATCACGAAGCTTGCTGTCTACTGTGAGCTCGGCTGGACTGTGGATTTCGTTCAGGATAATAGAGACATAAGCATTGTGACAGATGAGATCAGGCAGGAAATTCAGGCCTTGCAAGCAGCGGCCAGCTCTTATCTCACGCCGGCAAAGCTATCTTCCAATCGTGTGCAGTGTTTCCCCGGCAAAAGCTATGAGCTAACGGATAGTCAGGGGGTCTTGAGTGAGTACAGGATCAAGACAACTCCAGCAGGAGTCAGCGCCAGCATAGACAAGAACAAGCTGCGTATTAGCACAAAGGCAAACGCTCGCAGCGGTCAAATAGTTTTGGAAAAAGAAAATATCTACACCGGAGATAGCGTCGTCTATATCAGCAACGATCAGCAAAACCTCTTCGTAGCAGGCAAATTGATTGACATGGACACCGTCGTCACCGTAGATATTACGCCCCTGTCATCGTTAAAGTTGATCAAGAGCGACCTCGACACAGGACTTCCGTTGGCTGGAGTCAAGTTTGAGCTAGCCCTTGACAAGAGCTTCAGCCAAGGCAGAAGAGAGGCTGTGACTGATAGTAAAGGGGAAATTGTTTTTTCCGAGCTGGAGTTGGCGCAGAACACGACACTGTATCTGCGTGAAATCTCAACACCAAAAAACTACAAAGTCGATAATACCATTCACGAAATCAGGATGAATCCGGGGGAGGACAAGGTCTTCGAAGTGGATAACATTCCTGAGCGTGGCCATCTCTTAATCAAGAAGTATGATCAGGATACGGACACCGCTCCTATCGAGGGTGTTCGCTTTCAAATCGCGAGAAATGAGGACTTCACGATCGGAGTGCAGGAGGCCAGCACGGATGAGAAAGGTGAGCTACTCTTTCCCGATCTCAAATTACTAGAAGGAGAGACTATCTACGCCCGAGAAATCGCCGTTCCCGCAGATTACATCCTTGATCCAAGTGTGCAGACTGTTCAGCTGAAAGCCGATCAGACAGTGGAGCTTATCTTCCAAAATGAAATGAAGACAGCCTCCGTCAGTCTGATCAAACACGATGTTGAAACCGGACTCCCTTTGGCCGGAGCCACCTTCGAACTGGCGCAAGACCCGGATTTCACGCTCGGTCTGCAAGTGGGGGAGAGCAATTCCGCCGGCGAAATCATCTTCCCTAACATCGACTGCCATCTGGGCCGGACTGTATATATAAGAGAAATAGAAGCACCTCAATATTACGACTTGGACGATCGTGTTCACGAACTGGAGATCGTTCCCGGAGATGAAATCGTCCTCGAAATGAACAACAGACCTGAACGCGGCGACCTTTTGATCAAGAAATTTGACCAGGATACAGGCGCACCCATCGCAGGCGTTACTTTTGAAATCGCCAGAGATGCAGAGTTCACGCTCGGAGTGCAGGAAGCCAGCACGGACGAGAATGGCGAGTTGTTCTTCCCCGATCTCAAACTGCTGGAAGATGAGACCATCTACGCCAGAGAGATCGCCGTACCGCCGGACTACATTCTTGATCCAAGCGTGCAGACTGTTCAGCTGAAAGCCGATCAGACAGTGGAACTAATCTTTCAAAATGAAATGAAGACCGCCTCTGTCAGCCTGATCAAACACGATGTTAAGACCGGACTTCCTTTGGCCGGAGCTACCTTCGAGTTGGCGCAAGATCCGGACTTTACGATCGGTCGCCAAGAGGCCGTCAGCAATGCTGCCGGCGAGATCATCTTTCCTGATATCGATTGCCACCTAGGAAGGACTGTATATATAAGGGAGATAGAAGCACCTCAACATTATGAGCTGGACGAACAAATTCATGAGCTGGAGATCGCACCCGGAGATGAAATCATCCTCGAAATGTACAACGCTCCGGAATGCGGCGATCTCCTGATCAAGAAATTTGACCAGGATTCCAACAATGCGCCGATCGAGGGCGTTCGCTTCGAAATCGCCAGAGATGAAGAGTTCACGCTCGGAGTGCAGGAAGCTGGCACGAACGCTAAGGGTGAGCTCCTCTTCCACGATCTCAAATTATTGGAAGGCGAGACTGTCTATGTCAGAGAAAAAGAAGCAGCTGCAGGTTACATCATCGATCAGAGCGTGCAGAGCGTACGTTTGCTCGCAGGGGAAACTGTAGACCTCGAGTTTTCCAACCAAGGCAGTGAATTTAACTTAATAAAAACCGATGCAAAAGGAGAACTTCTGGCCGATGTCGCTTTTAAGTTTTTTGATGAGGATGGCGAAAAAATAAGGTTCAGCCTAGAAAACGGAATCTATCGGCCAGATTGTGAAGGCGAGTTTTCCGAACTACGCACAGATGCGGCAGGCAAAATCGTGATCCGTTATCTTCCTTTAGGCAGCTACAGCTTTCAAGAAAGTGAAACCTTAGATGGTTTTACATTGGACCTGACACGCTACGACTTTGAGCTGGACGAAAGCACTTCGAGCAGCGCTCCCTTAGAAATAATCGTCAAAAATTACAAATTACCACAGAGCGGAGAGTACATCTCCCCGCTACCTCTAATCCTAATTATCACTTCACTTATCTCTATTTCTATATTGATTCTACTCCGCAGAAAGCTTGACGCCGGGCGTAGCTCTTGAAAGAATAATCTCGAAGAACTATAATTAGTCTGCGTCTTCAGGGAGTGCTTATCGCGCACTCCCTGAAGATTGTATCAATTTTCTTCGGGAAATTGTCTGCAGTCATTATACTAATGTCATGTGTTCGTATCGAACGTGATTATCAAATGTCGACAGCCGATTACTATGTTAGTACTTACAAGATCAAAGTTTAGACGAATCAACTTAAAGCAATCGTTTTTTTATTATCTGGGGAGGTCATCATGAAAACTACTATTATTGGGGCAGGTAACACAGGACTAGCTATGGCCGCGCATTTAGCTTTCGCCGGCAATGAAGTCTTTATTTATGATAACGACCGGGAAACAATCAATTTGCTTCAAGAGACTAAATCCATTCGTTGTTCGGGAGCATTGCAGGGCAACGCCACGATCAAGAATGCCTCTACGGACATCGCTCCCGCAGTGGAAGATACCGATTTAGTCATAATTATGACGCCGGCCTTTGCCCATAAGGAGCTGGCCATTCTGCTCGGTCAAACCCTGAAGAAAGAAGTTCCCATCATACTCAGCCCCGGCCGCACCTGTGGCGCCTTGGAGTTCGAGCATTATTTCGCTTTACATAATAATTCAATTAAACCTCTCATAGCAGAGACTCAAACCGTAATCCACACAGCCCGTCGCTACACAGCCAACAGTGTCTATGTCATCGCAATCAAAGACTCCGTTTATCTGGCCAGTCTCGAAGCCGGCCGCAGCCAAGACATCTTGTCACAGCTACCCGACGTCATCAGCAGTCATTTTAGTCCGGCCAAATCCATCGTTCAGACGTCTATCGGTAACACAGGCATGGTTCTGCACTGTGCTCCGCTCTTGCTGAACAGCGGCTGGACTGAGAACCCGGAAATCGGCTTCCGGCATTATTACGATGGCATATCGCCGCGGATTGCCAAGTTTTTAGAGAAAATCGACCACGAACGCATCCAGGTTTCCAAAGCCATGGATTGCGAAGTAATCAGCACTTATGACTGGCTTAATCGCAGCTATCATTCCGAAGGCGAGAACCTCTACGAACGCATCCAAGATACCCCGGCCTATGAAGCGATCGATGCTCCTAACACCTTGGATCATCGCTATATTTACGAGGATGTCCCCTATGGCCTAGTTCCTCTCGAGGCTTTAGGCAAGCTCCACGGCATTGATATGAAATATACAACTCTGATAATTGATCTTGCTTCGGCTTTGATGGACTTGAACTTCCGTGAGCAAGGCCGCAATTTGTGCACTTTTGACTTACAGAAACTTAGTCCAACTCTTAGGAAGGAGCAGTAATGAAACCGGGAAACTCTGCAGCGGTATACACTTTTATCAAAACAGCACACGATGCTCATACCATAGGTATTCAATCAGCAGCTGCCCTCATGGAAGAGTGCGGCTATACAGTTGTCCGTCCGGATGAGCAAGTAGAGCTAGCCTTCTCCCACATCACAGATGACCGTGCGAGAGAGGAGATCATTGACTGGATCAGCCATAACAATATCAACAGAATCGGCATCACTTATCGTCTGGATAAGACTGATGCTTTACGAATACTCGGTTATTTCGTTGAAGAGTTGAAAAAAAACCAACTTCTCTCCTCACAGGGTGGCTCTGTCGACGCACTCTTCTTCGGTGGCTTACCTGAATCCTGCGCAGCAATTTCAAAAGAGTTCGGTGACTTAGTCCGCTGCTTCCAAGGCGGTGAATCCGCACGCGACACCCTCCTCACACTAGGAGTTCCTAGCGAAAAAATTCCGGCCGAAATGATGGAGGTCAGCCAATACGACAGTGATCGTGAAAGCTTTGCCAAGGAAATCATCGACAAAGGCGAATATCATTATCTCAAAGGCCATTCTGATGATGATTACCGCGACTTTGGCAGCAGGCAAGACACCGTCCTGAAACGGCTTGCCGCAGTCAAAGAAGGTCCATACGGTAAGCGCCCACTCATCCGAGCGCATGTGGGACCTTATTCAGCTGATCAGAAAAGATCCGAGGCGATACGCGAATGCGCCGACTGGGCCAAACAACTAGCGAAGAGCGGCTTGCTCGACATTTTGTCCCTAGGGACATCCCAGTTGTCTCAATCAAACTTCGGCGAAAACTGGCACGGCAAAATCAATGGTGGCGGTGTCCCCATCAATTCTCCCGACGAATTCGTCCAGATCTACGAAGCCGCCCGCCCACTTCTCTTGCGCACCTACGCCGGCACCAAGAACATCAGCAGCTTAGCGGCCATGTACGAGGAAACCATCAACATCTCCTGGCATGCCATGTCCCTTTGGTGGTTCAACCTGCTCGACGGCAGAGGACCTTACGACCTCTACACCAGTCTGCAAGAGCAAATACTCGCCATCCGCTATATTGCCGGAAGCGGTAAACCCTTTGAAGCGAATGTCTCGCATCACTTTTCTTTCCGAGGAGCCGACGATGTCACCTACATTGTCTCAGCCTACTTGGCGGCAAAACTGGTCAAGCAGCTAGGTATCAAAACCTTTGTCTTGCAAAACATGCTCAACACTCCCAGCAGCACTTGGGGCGTCCAAGACTTGGCAAAATCCAGAGCCATGCTGAGCTTAGTCCGTTCACTCGAAGACGATAATTTCAAAGTTCTGCTACAACCGCGCGCCGGCTTGGAATATTTCGTCGCCGACCCCTATCAGGCAAAAATCCAACTGGCCGCAGTCAGCTGCCTCATGGATGATATCGAGCCCCATGACACCTCCAGTCCCGAACTCCTCCACGTGGTCAGTTATTCCGAAGCCAGCCATCTGGCGACTCCAGCAGTCATCGACGAGAGCATTAAAATCACGTTACATACTCTGAATGAATACCGCCGAGCAAAACAGCGCGGTCTAGTTGATGATATGAGCAAAAACGAAGAAGCCAAACAGCGCGAGATCAAGCTCTATCGAGATTCCAAACAGCTGATTGATTACTTGGAAGATAATTATCCCGATCTTTATTCCGCAGAAGGCTTCTACAAATTATTTGCCGCAGGCTTCCTACCCACTCCCTATCTGTGGAAGGAGACGGATGAATTTGCACATGCGGTCAATTGGCGCACAAAATCTCTACACGGCAGTCAGGTAGTGATCAATGATTCTGATGCAGAAATGTCTATGGATGAAAGGCTGGCCTTGGCAGGTGACAAGCGGAAATACGCCGAATCGCTGCTAGCAATGCGCCAGAGGTAAAAAAGCAAAGCGCCACCTTCACACAGGAATGGCGCTTTTTTTAATGGCAGCAAGTCTCGCTAACGAGAGCTCTTTTATGAATCGACAAGCGTCTTATTTAATGAGCGGAATCTGAATCTCTGTAATGTAACGATTAGGATCACTCTCTACAAACTGGTCGACAATATTGTAATGGACGCTGTAGTTTGCCACATCCAGATCATTTTCCTGAGCGAAATCAAGCATCTCCACTACCCGTTCGCCTATGACCTCATATCTTCCGTTATGAAAGGCGCGTAAGATTTTAGCTGCAGGAAACGTCCGATGGAAGGGTCTTAGGCTCTTGGTGTCTGCGATCAGGGAGATCTCTTCCAAAGTATGTGCGCCATTTACTAGAAAAGCGCCGAATATTTTGGCTTCAGGTCGATATATTGCAATCGTGGGGAAAAAGTAGAAAATCTCGGAAACGTAGAGGTCCTTTTCTGGACCAATTTCGATATAGTGCCGCTCTTCAACATCTACAACCTCGATCAAATCCAGCTTGCCTTTGTGATCGCTGTTGTCAATGAAATTCATCTTTCCTTTGATCGTATTACTAATGCTTTGCAGGCGGCGAGCTTCCTCCTCCAAGGACTCAGCTTGCGTCTGGAGATTGGCAGCACGACCCTTGAAGGTCAGGTTTTGAATATAGTCCTTGATTTCCTCAATCGAATAATTTTGCTTGCGCAGATACACGATATTGGCTAGGCGATAAATCTGGGTCTGGCTGTAATAGCGATAGCCTGTTTGCGGATCGCGCAGGTGAGGAGAAAATAGCCCAATCTCATCGTAATAGTGCAGAGTCTGCACATTTAGCCCGAAGAGCTTGGCGATCTGACCGATCTTCCAATGCTTCTCCTTCACCTCATAAAAAGCTGCGGTATTTGAATTGTCTTCGAGCTGCTTGTTTTGCGCCATTTTACTCTCTTTCCATCCGGTCATAAGGTTGACCCAACGCTGCTGGATCTTTGCTACGTCCAATTGACAGGAGCAAGACAACTACGGCCACCAGATAGGGCATCATAGAGAAAACCTGAGACGGAATCGGCACGCCTATGCTCTGCAAGGTAAATTGTAGCCCTTCAGTCATACCAATCAGGAGTGAAACGAAGAAGACCGCCACTGGATTACGACTACCCAAGGTAACAGCTGCAAGTGCGATATAGCCACGGCCGGCAGTCAGGTTTTCGATATAGAAACCGAATTGTACTACCATCATGTAAGATCCAGCTAGGCCGCACATCAAACCGTTAAACAATGAGGAGAGGTAGCGGATTTTATTTACATTGATACCGGCCGTATCAGCAGCCCTCGGGTTTTCACCCACAGCTTCCATTCTGGTACCATAGTCGGTTTTTTTCAGATAAATGGTCGACAAGATTATTACTATATAGAGGATATAGGTCAAAATATCGTGTGAGAAAAAAGCCGACCCAATGACAGGTATTTTCGATAAGAGAGGCAGCGGAATCACAGGCAGTGTCTCTACGCTCGGCAGGCTTGTGGCATCGCCAAAAAAGACGAGGAATAGAAAGCTGGTCAGTCCAAGCACGAGGAAGTTTATCGCCAAACCGGAAATAGTCTGGTTTTGTTTTGCTGTCACCGAAATGTATGCGTGTAACACGCCAAAAAGCATTCCCGCCAACATACCGGCCAGCACACCGATCAAGATACTTCCTGTATAAGAGGTCACTAAGAAGCTGAAAAACGCTCCACTCAGCATCATGCCTTCAACGCCGATGTTTAGGACTCCACTGGTCTGGGCAACGCTTTCGCCAATACCTGCGTAGGTCAAAGGTACTGCCATACGCACCGCGGCGAATAAGCTGGTTGTAATGAGAATCATTGTATTAGACATTTAAGGCTCCTTGCTTATTCTTAACGAAACGATCACGCAGCAGGAAGACTACAACTACGACTCCCAAGATGACCGATGTAATGGAGTTGGGGATTCCCGCCTGACGTTGGGTCGCCAGTCCGCCTATTTCGAGCATGCCCAAAAGTATGGATACGATGATGACGCCAAAGGGATGCTTTTTGCCTAACAGGGCAACCATGATCGCCAGATAACCGTAGTTAGAGGAGATACCGTCCATCAATTTGTGCTGGACACCCGCCACTTCAACAAAACCTGCGATTCCGGCCATGCCGCCACTAAAGAGCGACGAGACGATCAGGTTGCGGTTGACATTGATGCCGACACAGTGACTGGCGCGTGGATTACAACCACAGGCGCGAATTTCAAAGCCCTTGGGTGATTTCCAGAGGAAAATCCAGATAGCAACGGCAAAAACAATAGCAATTACAATACCTGCATGCAGCCTGGAACGCTCTAGGAGGATGGGCAGCTGTGCCTCCAGCGGAAAAGCTTCCGACATCGGGAAAGGATAGTCCGGATCTTTCAAAAATGTACGGATCGCCAAGGAGTTGAAATGGATGGCGATGTAGTTGAGCATCAAACCCATGATGACCTCGGAGAGGCCGAACTTTGCCTTCATTATACCTGGCACCAGTGACCAGATACCGCCGGCGACGAAACCTGCCAGCATCATCAGGAAAAGAAGAAGTACTTTCGGCAGACCTTGTCCATTGACAGCTACAGCTGTCGCAGCGATGGCGCCCATGTACAACTGACCTTCAGAACCGAGGTTGACAAAACCACAGTTAAAACCAATCGCACAACCTAAGCCAACTAAGAGCAAAGGCGTTGCCTTGACAAATATTTCTCCGACTTGATAACGGTTGCCGAAGAGGCCTCCGACAAAGCTATTCAGTACATGCCCGATATCTGCGCCAATTATTAAAAGCAGAACGATTACGACAGCGAGAACAATTCCCACCGGAATGAGATAGCTCAGACCGCGCTTAAGCTCTTTCATGCTTTTTCCCTCCCATCATGTGGCCTATTTCTAGTACATCTAAATCACCATCATTTAGTAGGACGCCCATGTTTTTCCCACTATAGATAACTGCAATGCGATCACTAAGTGACATGATCTCTTGCAGGTCTGTTGAAATTAAAAGAATGGCTGCACCCTTGTGACTGAGCTCAACCAACTGATTGCGAACAAATTCCGTCGCCCCCATGTCGAGACCACGCGTTGGCTGAAAGACGACCAGGAGTTTAAGTCCAGCTTCAAGCTCACGAGCTAGAACGAATTTCTGCTGATTGCCACCCGAGAGATAACGGATAGGTTGCTCGTTAGAGACAGTTTTGATCTTATATTTTTCAACCAATTCGCTGGTTGATTCATCAGTTTTCTTATCATCGATCAGGCCATGCTTGAGATAGTCGCCGTTGAAGTGCTTTTTCAAAAGCATATTCTGATTCAAGTCCATCGAGAGCAGCAAGGCGTCTTGGTGACGATCTGCCGGAATGTAGCCAATACCACTATTCAGACGTTTCAGAATCGCTTGGTTTTGGATTGGCTTACCATTAAAAATGACTTTTCCTGAATCAATGGACTGGATTCCCACGATCGCCTCTGCTAATTCCTGCTGCCCGTTGCCGTCTACGCCGGCCACACCGACGATTTCGCCGGGTGCGATTTTAAGAGAAAAATCATCCAATACTTTGAGCTTATCTTGAACTACACTTACGTTCTGCAGTTCGAGGCAGGGTTGATCCAGATCAAATTGTCTGATTTCACGCTCTCTTTTCTTGAGCGTGCGTCCGATCATGGCTTGCGAGAGGCAGTTTTCGTCTGCATCGCGCAGGTCGCAGTTGAGCACGCAATCTCCATCTCTGAGTACGGTTACGCGATCGCTGATCTGTTCTACTTCTGCAATTTTATGTGTGATGATGACGATGCCATGTCCTGCGTCCTGCAATTGCTTCAGGACCTTAAAGAAAGTTTCAATCTCGGGAGGCGACAAAACTGCCGTCGGTTCGTCAAGAATTAGAATCTTGGCAGAACGATAGAGTAGCTTCATTATCTCCACGCGTTGTCGTTCACCGACAGAAAGGTTTTTAATTTTCTTTTTCGGATCAACTTCCAGTCCGTATTGTGAAGACAAGTCGAGGATACGCTTGTTAATTCGTTTGCGATTGGAAAAAGGATAACCCTCCTCTTTCAATCCCAACGTTATGGTTTCACCCACTGTGAGCGTTTCAACTAACTGAAAATGCTGATGCACCATGCCGATTCCATGTTCGAGAGCGGCTTTGGGAGAATCTATAGTGACTTCTTTTCCGTCGATATAGATCTCTCCGCTGTCCTTCTCGTAGAAACCGTAGAGGATATTCATCAGGGTTGTTTTGCCTGCCCCATTTTCACCTAATAGAGCATGGACCTCTCCAGATTCTATGGAGAAGTCCACGCCTTCCAATACGGGAGTGCCGAAGAAAGCTTTGGTGATGTTGGTCATTTCTATTTTCATTATGCGCTCCCTTTGAACGTTAAATATTCTTATTCGCTTGGTGTTTCAATCAGAGGTACGTCGATTTTACCTGCGATGATGTCGTCTTTAGTCTGTTCAATCTCAGCTACATTATCTTCTCCGATAACGTCGAGCAGGGCTTCGTTGAAAGCGATATCGACGATACCTTCTTTAAATCCGAGGTTGGTGACTGCATTGCCGTAGGTGCCAGCTTCTGTATCAGCGTAAGCCTGCAAGATTACATTAGGCATGCTGTAAACGGTAGAGCAGAGGAGCACTTCGGGTGCGATTGAGGATTGGTCATATGAGTTTCCCATGACATAGACATCATTATCGGCTGCTGCGTTTATAACACCTGTACCGGCCTGGTTGGCAACATGGTATAGGACGTCCGCATTCTGGTTGATCATTGCTGTGGCAGCTGACTGTCCGGCAGTTACATCCGTGAAGGAGTTTGCATAAGCTGACAGCACTGTAATCTCAGGATTGTATTCCTTGGCTGCGGCTTTGAAAGCTTCAACTTCTTTAGTGATTGACGGCTGTTCGATACCGCCGACAACACCGATAACATTTGTTTCTGTCATCATAGCGGCCAGAACGCCCATCAGATAAGCACCTTCTTCACAAGCCATAACGTAAGAAGACATGTTGGGTGATTTTGAGTTTGACTCTGTGGCCATGAAGAACTGGTCAGGATAATTGGCTGACACTTTGGCCGCCGGCTCACCAAATTGGAAACCATGGCCAATGACCAGATCGTAACCTTGACTGGCATAGTCATTATAGGCGGCTTCCATGTCGGCGACTTGGACGTTTTCCATGTAGGCTGTTTCCAGTCCATGCTCCTCTTCGAGGGCATCTAGACCTGCGACTGCAATTGCATTCCAGCCTTGGTCATTAGCAGGTCCTGACAAAAGTAAAGCTACTTTTTGAACGCCTTCTGCGCTAGGATCTTCTGTCTTGGGCTCATCACCGTTACAGCCGGCCAAAATGCCGACAAACATCATCAGAGCAATGCATAGTGCAAAAATTCTCTTCTTCATTCTTTCTAAACCTCCTGATCAATGATCAAGTTTATTCTCTGCTGACTCTTGTCAGCTTGCTGCTTCAATTCAGCTTCGTTAACTCTTGTTAATTCGCCGTCACGGAAAACAACTTCGCCGTTAACGATCGTGAAGTCGACTTCGTTTGTGTAACCGAGTCTGGGAATCAAGTTCTTTATGTCATGTAGAGCTCCGACTAGCTCTAGGCGATTGATATCGAGAGCGAACAAGTCCGCCGCCTTATCTTCCGCCAGCTGTCCAAGTTCTGAGCGTCCTAGTGATTGTGCGCCGCCACGAGTCGCCATTTTTAAGACTTCATAGGGAGTGACGTTGCCGCCTCTTTCCTTGCTGTGGCCGGCTTGCATTAGGAAGGTCAATCTCAATGTGTCTAGTAGATTGGAGCCGTCATTAGTGGCGGAGCCGTCGCAACCCAACGAAATCGGTGTTCCTGTTGAGATGATTTGTTTCATATCCAAAATGGGGAAGCCGCCTAAGATTGCTGGAGCGGGGCAGTGCGATACGCCGGAGCCGTAACGTCCCAGAACTTCAAACTCTTCAGGTGTTAATTCCCAGCAGTGTGCAAACCACACGTCTTCGCCGATGAATTCTTTCTCAATGCACCAGTCTAAGGTACGCATGCCGTAGCGTTCTTCGATGTTGGGGTTTTCGCCTTCGCCCAAATGTGTGTGCATAAACACTTTATGCTTGCGAGCCAGCTTCACGGATTCTTCAAAGGTTTCGGGATAGCAGTTAACGGGCTGGCAGGGTGCGACAACGATCTGTGACATAGCGAAGGGATCGTGGTCGTGGTAAGCGTTAATCAACCTTTCGCAATCCTGAATGAATTCTTCTGTCGTTTCCAGCATGGCTGGAGGAATCGTGCTACCCTCTTCGCGAGGTAGTGTGTTGGTTCCACGGCCACCAACGTAGCGGACGCCCAGCATTTCTGCAGCTTTAACCGACTGGTCGATCATATGCTGTCCATCGGGCTTGGTGTGACAGTACTGGTGATCGAAAGCCGTTGTACAACCGTGTTTCACCAAATCACTCATCGCTACTAAAGATGAATAATAGAGCATTTCTTCGTCCATGCGACAGAAAACTCGATAGATCTTATCCAACCATTCAATTACCGTCATTGCGGGATAATCAATTGACAGACGATTGCGGACAAAAGTCTGGAAAAAGTGATGATGTGTGTTAACGAGACCGGGGAACAAAGCCTTTCCACTGCAGTCAATCACTTCATCGATATTGTTGGCCTCAATATCCGGAGCAATCGAGACGATCTGCTTGTCTACTATTAGTACATCGCAGTTTTCGTACACATTGTCCTGATCATCACAGCTAACGATGAAGTCTGCGTTTTTCAAGAGTAAACGGGTCATTTCTTATATCTCTCCTACTAGAGGAAACGTTACAAGCTTTTGCGAGTTTCCTACTTTCTAATGTCTATAGTTGCTATAGTGTAAACCTTATAGTTGCTATAGAGTCAAGCGAGAAAGATAAAAAGAATGCCCCGATTTTTGGTTAATAAAACAAATACCCCATTGCTCCTCTTTGAAAAGCGTTGAGGTTATGTTCATACAACCGCAGACCCTATGGCGTAGATGTTCGTGCAGTTATGTAGATGGAAGTTAGTTTAAACGGGGTTTATGGAGCCAGGCATAAGGCAGCGGGCGTTAGAGAATGTTGCCATGGAGCCGGGCGTATGGCAGCGGGCGTTAGAGAATGCTGCTGCTATTGGCC
>LSQX01162923.1_pt1 | contig 19737 bp, 17 predicted proteins | sample 654561 | NCBI WGS metagenome assembly LSQX01 (sample SAMN04489861, study PRJNA283612) | anaerobic digester metagenome | isolation source: 4 biogas reactors fed with cattle manure at either 37C or 55C with and... | place: Denmark: Kongens Lyngby | collected 2014
CACTGGAACAGAAGATGAGCAATCTGGATAATACTTCAAATGCTCTCATAGACGAATTAGAGAGCCTTCAAGCTGTGTCCAGGGAATTAAAGATAGAAAGCTTTGTCGATAAATTAAACGAATATCTCGAAGATGTGGTGAATTTCAAGGAAGATTTGAGCTGTAAAATATCTGACGAGATTGAAAACGAACAGATGAAAAGGATGATAGAAACAAGGATAAAAACTATCCCGGATGACATTGAAAACTTGAAAAATGAATACAGCGATCTTCGCGGCAAATTAGCAGAGTTAAGGGATGAAATTAGTAAAAATAAAAAGTAATGTGAATTAAATATTAAATTTAGTAACTTATATCTTAAATTTAGTAATTTAAATATTAACTGAGTGACTTACATATTAAACTAGGTAGCCTGTTTCTGTCTGAATGCCGGAGCAGTTCGATATAAAACCCCTTCACAAAAATCAGCTCACAGATTTCGACTTAAAGAATGAAGCCTTCTATTAAACAGAGCTGAACAGTTCTTTAAAAAATGAAAAAATAGTTGAGCAGAACAGGGCAGGTAATCCAGAAAAAGATGCTCAAGCTGATTGACTGAGAACATAAATTTCTCATTATCATTGCCTGGCTCTTTAATTCGTGTACTGCCGGGTCTGCGCTTAATAGGCTTATAAGCTTTACACTGCTTTGACAGCTATTTTTTCAATTGCTGGCTTATTGGCTGCCAGGAATGTTGCCTTTAACTGTCCTGTCGGGTCTCTCAGTTCTATTTTTGCGTCTGAGTAGTAGCCGATCTCAATATCTTCTGTAAATTCCCTGGTAGTTGAGAGGCTTGCAGCACCCATAACACCGGTAATGGGAAGGGCCCAGAAATGGTGGTCTTTGTAAGTCGGGTTATAATTGACAGCAGTACTGCCTGTCAGATGTGCCAGGTAAACAATCCTTACCTTCATTACGCCTCTGCTTGCGGTCAATACAGCTTCAACCGACTCTCCCGGGTTTAACTGAACAGTAACTCCCGAACTTGAACCAACTGTAATGCTTTTGCTCTCAGAGCCTCCCTGACCCCAGGAATGGCTGTAAGACATGGACGTTTCTCCCCCTCCTCCGGCTCCCAGGAAGCTGACTTCATAAGTAATCTTCTGCCCTACATCGATTGTGTCTGTCTGAGACCAGTTGCTTTCCGTGGTATCGTTGACCTGGTCCGAAATGCTGGCATCGAAAGTGGCTACCTTTGTGCTGCTGTTGACGAATTTCTTGGTTGCCACTATAACTGGTTCTGAAGTAATCCCGGTTATTGTTGAACTCCTGACGTCCAGTATTGTTTGAACTTCAGCCCACCCATATGTTTTGTAAAGGTCGTCCCATGGAGTAGGGCTGTGAAGATATGCATCATTCGGTTTCTTCCCAAAATATTTTTCAACTGCACTCTTGAGACCTGCATCTTCAATGCCGAATGTCTTTCTCTCATTGTCTGTGATGATGTGCTGTACACTTCCCGATGCGCTGACGCTGGAAGTTGATGCGTCAGCTCCTGCCTTTATGCTTATTTGAATTCCCATGCTCTCATGTATGGCACCAATTTGATATAAATTTTTTGAGAGAGTGATAAAATATGTTTGTGAATGTTTTGTATATACATGAGCCGGAAGGATGACCAGATAAGCCGGTTAAACTGAGTTACACAAAAACAAGCTGTACATATTCAGAGCTTAATTCAGGAAAACAGTAAATTAAATATGAAGCTTCTGTCAGAGAATACGAAAAACAATAAACCATGGTGGAAATTTTGGGTCGTGTCCGTGAGTTATTGATCATTTCTGAAAAAGCAAGTACAACTCCCGAATTTGAGAAAAATACAGAGAAATTTTTCTGCTTGTGGCTTTCAATAACTCCTCAAGTCTATTACCCAATTTTTAAACTTTAATCAATAAGCATCTTTGTGATGGGCTAATTTCACCAATGTCACAGTTTACTCTTTTTCGTCAACAGAAAAACATAGTACAAAGTTAGAATCAATATGTACTCGTTTATATTTATTTAAGGGATAATTGAGATTTTTGTAATGTTGAGGATTGATACACATTTCATCAGCTTTTTTGAAGACTGCCTCGAAAAGTACATGATTCTTCTTGTTTAACTTTCGCAGTTCTTTTAAAAGCTTCCCCTTGATCAATAATTTGTACAAGCTTACTCATCCTCATCAGGCAAGCTTTTGATGTATGCTTTTAGTTCATCGGCATTTTTGAATGGACCAATTACTTCATCATTCTCTGAATCAAGCATCTCCTTTATGAATTCAGGACTGTATTGAGGCTCAAGTATTTTCTCTTCATATTGAGCTACAACTAAGTTGAGAGCAGCACTCTTATCTTTCAGGTTGTATTTGGCTTTAACAATGTTCAGAATCTGGTTCGTTTTATCTGATATTTTAACTCTAGCCTGTATCATGTGCATTCCCTATGCACATTATATGCACATGCCGGATATATCACTATCTTATCAATGAGTTTGTTTTTTCAGGAAATCTGCCCCCAATTCCGGCTTTCACTCAACAAATATATATTACTGTTTAAAGTATCTTTTATTCATGACCCTTGAGCCCGTGCATATGCATAAGATCTCGGAGCTTGCAGAGAGAATTGACCGATCATTTGAGCTTGATGAGACAAAAACGGCGGCGGGCATTTATAAGCTGCTTGAAGAATTAAAAATTGACGAGAAGGTAATTCTTAAGGCTGTGGACAGGCTCTTTCGGGGAATGGTCAGGACCGAGCTGATTGCACAGGGAGAGGACCCTTATCCCGTTACCTATGCCTGCGACAGCGGGAGCACGAATCCCAAAACTTATGACAGCGGGCTTTTTGTAGACTTCTGCCACTGCGGGCTGGCTGCAACGCCTACTGACCTTGATGTTCAGAGGTGCAGGACAATTGTCTGTGCAGCTTATTCCTCTTCCCGGAGAATTGCAATGCGGGCGACAGCAGGCTGGGAAACCTTTGATGAAGGGCTTGGAAGGGCGAAGCTTGTAACAATTGCTCCGGACGAGCTTAAAAGAAAAGCTCCTGATATGGTGCACAGCTTTGCTATGTACCTGGCAGAATCCGAACATTTGCTTTTTATGAAGGATAGGCTGGAGCCTGAAAGCTTTTTCATAATGGACGGGCCCATTTATCCAAAGCAGCTCATGTACTGGATGGTGCTGGACGACGCTGAGGTAAGAATCAGGCAGAACCCTGATGCCCGAAAAATTCTCCAGAATTACATTGATGTCATGGACCATTTTCTGGAAATGAAGATCCCTGTAATTGGGTTTGTAAAAAATCCTACTGATATGCAGATCATGGACAGCGTGAGAAAGAAAAGAGAAGCTTTTGACCTTCCATGGATGCTGGATGCCCAGTTTTTCAAAAATGTACTCTCACTGGAAAAAGCAGGGGGAACTTCCGGGAATGGGCATGAAGGGCGGTACTCAAACAATAATGGAAATAACGGGAATAATTGCAGGCACTATGGTTCCAGAAGTGCTTATCTCACTTACACCAACTGGTTTTTACAGCCCAACAGGTATTACGAAAAGATGCTTAAAGGGACTTCCCCGCTTGCAGCCGGGGATATGATTCAGCAAAAGCTCAGGCACAGGTTTTCCCCTGAAGATTATGCACTATGTTTCTTCATGCTTTACGTGCCTTCAAAGGATGTGGTTTTTAAGGTTGAAGCCCCTTACGGGCTTATTAAGGATGATTTCCTGCGTATGCAAATTACTAAAAAAGTGCTCTTTGACGTTTCTCTGCACGGTTTTCCCCTTACCCTCACAAAGGCAGACCATCTCGCAAAAATCCGGAAAGTGGAGAGGCAGGAAATCGATAAATTCTTTGAAAGCATGAGTCCTGATACAACTTATAATGACACCCGGTGGGGTAAGTTCAATGACATATGAAGATGCCGATATTTTCGCTTTTATTTCCAAAAAATCCAGGCCGGTTTCTGCTCCTGAAAAGGTTACTGTTTCGGAAAATGAGACACTTTCAGGCGGGAACTCAGCGTCAAAAATAAGTCCCGAAAATGAGATCGGGGGTCGGGAAAAAGATCTCTTTAAAGAAATCTCTGGTTCTGAAGAAAGCTCTGATCCTGCCACAAAGCCAGCTTTTGAAGAGCTCCCCGTTCCTTTACCTGAAACTGTTACGGAAACTGACATACAGAACCCTTCAGGTAGTGATTCAAAAGCATTTTCAAGCACTTTTTCAGGCGCTTCTGAACTTTCCGGGCTTTCCAGAGCTGTCCCGGCACCTGCTTCCTCTTTTTATCCTGAAGACTCTTATCCTGCCGATTTTTCCGAAAAGGAAGAACTTCCGTTTGAAATGTTTGAAGCCTATGATGTCGGAATTTCCGGAGCTTCTCAGTCTCTGGTTGAAGCCTTCGGAATTGTCACAACCGGTATAGAACCCCTGGAAATAACGCCTTCGGCAGCCACAATTACAGGGTATATTGCTTCTGCCCGCAGGAGTGAGATCAGGCTCGGAACATATGTTGTTGTGCCTTATGAAGATGGAGAAAAGCTCTTTGCAAGGGTAGGGAAGCTCCAGTACAGGCAGGAGTTTGCAGTGGATGATGCGACCGAAATCCATTCAAGGCGCATGTTAAATGCCCGTGCAAGCCCCATAAACGAAGCCGATTACAAGTTCCTTGCCTGCCTTGATCCTCTCTGTATCCTCTATCGAAAAAAAGCAGAGGGAGCACTTACACGCAGAATGGCAGACAGAATTCCCCGTCCGAACACGCCCATACTGCCTGTAACGGACAGGCTTGAAGTCCAGACAGGGCTGAACATCCCGGAAGAAGGGATTTTCCTCGGGCATTTAAGTGTCGGGGGAGAGCTTGTAAAAACACATTCCGAGCCCGAAACCGTTGCTTATTATCTCAGAAACGATTATTCGATGGGCGATCCCCTTATTTTCAGGCATATGCTTATCTGCGGGAGCACAGGGACAGGAAAGACCTTCCTATCTAAAAACATTCTGCGCCAGTTCATGACCGAAAGTAACCGTTACAGGCTGAGGAATGCTTCTGATAATGCGAGGAAAAATCCCTGCCTCGTTATTATGGACCCTCAGGATGAGTATTCCCAGATTTTCGAGGACAACGAAACCCTGACTGATGACGACAGATTCAGGTTTGAATCCGAAAATGTTGCCTGCGGCAGGGTCCAGTCGACAAAGGCTTTTGTGGCAAAGGTCGACGGGCAGAAATATCCCGGAGACAAGTCGAGGGCAGAGCAGATCGAGTTTACAATTCCTTTTTCCTTTGTGGAACACAATTCCTGGCTGATTGCAGCTGCCGGGATGTCTGAACTTCAATTTATAGGGCTTGATGTGCTCCTCGGGGACTTTTTCAAGTCAAGTGGGCCGCACACCTACCAGAACTTTATAAGCCACATTGAAAACGAAGGAACGCGTTCTTATTACGTTGACAGCAACAGGATCCATGAGTCTTCTTATGACGGAATCGTGAGGAGAGTAAACAGCAGATTCTTCTCAAAAGTCTTTGACCGCGATGCAACCCCGATTTCCGACATTGTTGACAAAATCTTCAAGCCGGGACAGATTTCGGTTTTCCCAACGGAATACATAAGTTCTCCCAGGATAAGGGACCTCATAGTTCTCACAATCATGAGCCTGATTGTTGATAACAAACTCAATACCACAGGAATTGATTCCATAAAAGAAACCCCAATTATTCTGGCGCTGGACGAGGCTCACCGCTACCTTTCAAAGGCAAATGGGGAACATGCTCGCCTTATAATTTCCCGTTTTGCAGACGCAGCCCGCCAGGGAAGAAAAGAAGCCCTCGGGCTCTTTTTAATCACGCAGGACCCTCAGGATATTGATGATACTGTTATCAAGCAGATTAACACAAAATTAATCCTCAATCTCAATAATGATGCTGCAATCTCTTCTCTGAAAGTCCCTAAGGAATACGAACGTAGGATTCCCTATCTTAAGAAAGGTCAGATGATTGTCCACAGCCCGGACAACAGTGATATTGTGGAAATTCTTGGTCTTTCGAGCTGTGTTGTGAGGCACCGCTAAAAAAATCAGAAAATTGGAAATTAACGAACCTAATTTTGAGGAAAAAGTTTCAGTGCATGCCTTCCTTATGAAGTAAGGCATGTGTCTCTTCTTTTTTGTGGTTACTTTTCTTTTTTACCATTCTTTCCAGCATGTACTTTTTACATAGAGTGTACCTGAAATATCCTGATTTTGCTTATCCGGATCCTTTTGTATCCTGCTTATATCCTCCCTGTATACTGAAGATATCCTGCAATATCTTGGCTGTATCCTACATTTTACAGAAATTTTAATTTAATTACAAAGTATTTTATACTAGGCATGAATCAACATTATAACTTTTGCAGATTTATCATATCTTTTTTCCTCAAGGATGGCTAATTATGGCAGAACACCAGCAAGCGCAGAAATCCTCAGAATCAAAATCTAATATTCAAACGAGAGCTATTCTTCCAAAGCAGATTCCTGTATCACATCCTGCAGCTATTATCCAGCGTGCTAGAATCAATCCAAAATCTCTTACACATGCAGATGTCATGCAGCTTCAGCGTACAATTGGAAATCGGGCAGTTGGTAGATTGCTATCTGAAGTCGGTTTGATTCCTTCAAAAGTCAACCAAGCACCACCTATTCAGATGCAGAAAACACCTGAAGAGGAAGAAAAGCTTCAAATGAAATCTGTTATGCAGAGACAAGAAATCCCTGAAGAAGAGGAGCCAATACAAGGTAAGTTTGAAATTGGGCATGAGAGAGAAATATGTCCTTCGTGCATTCAGAGGCAGGAAATCCCGGAAGAGGAAGAACCACTTCAGGGAAAAATGGGCAAGACTATCCAACTGCAGGAGATACAGGAGGAAGAGGAGCCTCTTCAAGGAAAAATGATCGAACCAATACAGCGTCAGGAAATTCCAGAGGAAGAAAAATCACTTCAGACGAAGAGGGAGAATAACACAGGAATGCCGGATAACTTGAAGGCTGGTGTGGAGAATCTATCTGGAATTGATATGAGCGATGTGATGGTGCACTACAATTCATCCAAGCCCGCTAAGGTTGGAGCTTTGGCGTATACACAGGGTACAAATATTCATGTAGCTCCAGGACAGGAGAGATACCTGCCGCATGAGGCTTGGCATGTCGTTCAGCAAGCACAGGGGAGGGTTAAACCGACTATACAGCTAAAGGAAATCAAAATTAACGATGACGAGGCGTTGGAGCGAGAAGCAGATATTTTGGGAAGAAGGGCAAGTGATGTAGCTGTTAAATCGATGAATAAAACTAAATTGCTACCTCTTCAACAGATAAATAATGGCGCAGTTCAAGGGGCATTCTATATTGCCGGAAGAAAATATTTACTTCCAAGTGATATTGAAAATAATGGAGTATTGTTACATGCCTTACAATCAGGCCCACAGGGAGAGGCTAGATTGGGAATGGCTATAGAAATGGCAATCTCAAGGGATGTTAATGAAATATTAATATTCAATAATATTCCAGAATTGACCGCAGAAATAAATGAGCGATTAAGGAGGCGCGCATTACCACCACCACAACGACATGCAGAATATCCCTTTCCTGTGGGTCAAGCAATACCACAATTCCTATACCGTTGGTGCACTAGGGGAGAAGCGCAAACAGCAATTAGAAGAGGTATAAGAATAAATAGAGAACTTGGGGGAATACATGCAGGTATACCTACAATGCCCAATCTAATAACTCGTGAACAGGCACAAAGAAACGGAGGAGGCGTCGGAATACGTTCTGCTGAAGCATGCTTAAGGATAGATACACATCAAATTCCCCAAATAGCTCAACGTCAGGATAACTCTATACGCCGAACACCAGCGCAAGGAGGGACTGAATTTAAAATATTGGTGGATATACCCCCAGGGGCGATACAGATACAACCTGTCCAATGAAAAAATAATCAGCATAAGCAAAAGATGTTTAGAACTTACAAGATTTAATTAGATATATTCTTTGACATTACTTTATATTCCATAGTACCCTTGTCGAAGAGAAAACATACATCTAAATGCGATTTTCACAATAAGGACAGGATAACAATCTCAAAAGATATCGATTTTATACATTTTCTCTAAAATCGACAAAAACCTGCAAATTTATACATATAGTCTTTAGAACATGACCAAACAAAAACACATAGTCAGGTTTAACTGATAGTGTTAATTTTTTCGAGTTAACAAGTCCTTCGAAGAAAACAATTTTTTAATCTGGCTTCTGATAGCTTAACGTGATTTCATTTTTCCACCAGAAGCAGAGGTTATAAAAAGACCAGTATATAAACTCAATAACACGAATACTTTAACTTTTCATATTAATTGTGCAATTGATTTTTTACGTTTTTTCCATGGAAAAAATCAGGATTTTAGGGTAATTTTTGTTTGGAGTTTTTCCACTGCAAAAAATAGACACGATTGATAAAACATTGACTTAGAAGGAAGAAAAACTTTTTCGGAGAAATCTTCCTGGAAGTCTTACGGGCTAATATCTTAAAAGACAATAAGGGTTTTTTATCCGGCTTACTGTCTTGCGTTCTCTATTAGTGCGATAGAATTCCTTCAAGCTGTCTTTAAAAACGTATCTAAAAAGCCGGAGTAAGAGCTCAATAATTTCGATATATTTTACTCCGATTACCGACTTCAACGACCTGAATAATAAGTACAGGGTCTTTAATTACCATTATTACCCTATACTCTTCCACTCTTAAGGAATACAGAGGCGTTTTAGCAGATGTTTTTAGCTTCTTGACATGCTCATAAGGATCTTCTTTGATTTTGCTAATAGCACTGAAGATTTTTGTTTTTATTTCAGCAGGTAATTTATTCATTTCTTTAATCGCATGCGCTGTATACCCAACAGAATACATTTAATCCTCAATGCCCATCATACGTTTAGCTTCCTCTTCGCTGTATACTCTACCCGCTTTAATATCCGCCAGGCTCTCCTCAATGCCTTTTATATCTTCATCTGTTAACGGTTCTTCGTCACATGCCATTTTTATAAGCCTTTCAACGACAGAATTATAAGATTCGTTTTTGTATGCTTTTAAATCGTCTAACTTTTTCTTGATATTGGGATCAATACAGATTGTTGTTGTCGCTGCCATAACAACCTATAGGTTTCCATAGGTTAAAAATATTCTGTAGAGGCTTGATAATCACAGGTTGACGGGAATATCCCTATCTATGGCGCTTCTAAAGGTTCTGTTGCAAAAATTCATAAGCAGCATGCAGTAGAATAAAGAGGAAATCAAAAGAATGGTAATATGCTATCTAATTCCTTTAATTTAAGTGGAAAAATTACGAAGGAGAAATTATCCTGCTTAATAATAGAGCTGATCCCAAAACTCAAAAACTACTTACTTAGTTCTCAATTTTGAAGTAATCAATCGAGCTACTAACCAGGAAAGTAGTAACGAAACCTGATGATAAATGCATAAAAAAATAGCTTTTGGGATAGGTTCATACACTGGGGTTAAGAACACTAAAACTTAAAAAATAAACCGCAAATATTCATTTTTACAGAAGCATCTGTAAAAAAGGTGGAAAATATAAAAAAGATAAAAAATGATGGGATAGCGCGGATTTGAACCGCGGTCCAAGCGTCCCAAACGCTCGAGGATGGACCAAGCTACCCTACTATCCCAAGGGTACCTCCTCACAAAGGAGATTATCCTTTATATAGCTTTCGTTAGAACATACGGCTGTATTTCAACTTCTCAACCAGGATCAGAATTTTATATTCCCCGCTTAATTGTCCGGATTACCTTTTTTACTTGATGAAATTTTCTGATTTCCGGCATTTAGCCGTTATTCTCCAAATCCTCGGCTTTTTCCTGTCTCCAGCGCTGGTAAATGTCATTTTCTATTCCCAGGAGGTCAAGAGCCCTGCCAGCCATGGTGTCTATAATGTCATCAAGAGTCTTTGGTCTGGAATAAAATCCCGGGCATGCAGGAAGGATGCTTGCTCCTGCCTTTCTGGCTTTCAGCATGTTCTCAAGGTGTATAAGGTTCAGGGGAGTTTCTCTTGTCATGAGGATCAGTTTTCTCTCCTCTTTGAGGCAAACATCTGCAGCCCTTGTTATCAGGGAATCAGATATCCCGTTTGCAACCGCCCCAAGGGTTTTCATGCTGCAGGGGGCAATGATCATTCCCGAAGTTTTGTAAGAGCCGCTGGCTATAGGAGCTGAAAAGTTCTTCTGGGAATAATTCCAGGTTGCCAGTTTTTCCACTTCAACAGGCAGGAAATCAGTCTCGATCTCGATTATCTGTTTTGCAGCTTCGGTCAGTACGAGATGGGTTTTAATCCCTTTATTTGCCAGCACTTCAAGAAGGCGGATCCCGTACTGGACCCCGGAAGCTCCGCTGATGCCCACAATTATTTCCATTATTCGTTTCTCCTTGCTGTAACGTCACTTTTTTCACAGGAGGCAATGAAGTTTCCGACCATTTCCTCTGCGGTTGAAACTATCTCTTTTATCTCTCCCAGGCTGATGTTGTCCACATGAATTCCGACAACAACTATCGATGTTTTTCCTGTTGCTTTGCTTACCCGTCTTGCGCTGTCAAGGGCAAGCTGTTCCTCCCTGTGCCCGGGAAGTGTGATAACAGAAGAGCTGGCTCTCCCGCTTTTTTCATCGAATAGCCCTACTGCAACTGCGCCAGCATGCTCTTTTCCGCCGGTCAGGGTTAGCAGGTAGTCTTCCCCCAGTTTTTTCACTTCGAGAGTGATTTCTATCCTGCTGGCTTTCCTTGTAACGGTAAACAAAAATTTTACTCCTGCACTTTAGTATTTTCCAGATCGCTCAGCTTGAATTGTTTTGTGACTTTTTTTATGTTAAAGTATTCCTTTGCAGCCTTCCCTACAGCTTCACAGTGTTCCCTTGGGCAGTAAACTCCCATTCTCCAGTTGTCCATGTGAGCCTCCTGCAATATGGATACGAAGTGCGAAGCTTCGTTAAGGGAAACCAGCTTATGGTCTGTTTTTATCATTGCCTTCATTTCAAGCATTTCAGGGGTTTTCGGGATATCCACAAGCACACATTCCTGGTCCACTCCGGCAAGTTCTGCGATTTCCTTCTCTGCTCTCTCTATTTTATCCCGGTGTTTGAGCACTCCTTTCCCTGCGTCCTCAAGCCCTGTATAGAGCGCCCGTTTATATAGGTTGCGTGAATCGAGCCGCTTTGCAAGTTCTCCTCCATACCCCTTTGAGCTTCGCATTGCGGCTATTAAGTCTATATCGTCCATCTGGCTCAGCCGGATCGGGTCCATTTCCCCGTCCTCGATCATATGCTCAACTGCTTTTGAGCACATGGCTTCAGATATTCTGGTAACATGATGATAATAAACCGAGGTATTCATCCAGAAACGTGAGACAAGGAGAGATTCGGTTGCTTTGAGCCCTCCCTGGTCAACAACAAGCCTGTCTTCGTGAAAACGCATCTGATTTATCAGGCGGTTGTAGTCCACAACTCCGAAAGCAACGCCTGTATAATGTGCATCCCGGACAAGGTAGTCCATCCTGTCCACATCGATCTCACTGCTCAAAATCTGCCCCAAAGATGTCTCGCCTTCGACGTGCTTTGCAAGTTCACCGGGGTAAATCCCGTACTTTTTCAGGACTTCTTTTATTTCCCCTTTTCCAATAATTTCCTTTATCTCGTCATGCCTGCGCCTGGTATATTTATAAATAACATTTTCTGTTACATGGGAAAATGGGCCGTGCCCCACATCGTGCAAAAGGGAAGCAACCCTGATCTCCAGCTTTTTATCCTCATCAATTGAGTCGAGGTTTTTCATCAGCATGGAGGCGAGGTGCATGGTTCCGAGTGAGTGTTCAAAACGTGTATGGTTTGCTCCCGGATATACAAGGTTTGAAAATCCAAGCTGCCTGACTCTCCTGAGGCGCTGTATCTGGGGGGTGTCCAGAAGCTCCTGAACAACTTCATCCAGTTCGATGTAACCATGCACGGGATCAAGGACTACTTTCATTAATCTTTAGACAGATGTCATTATATATTGCTGTATCTATTACTTTGATGCTATTACTTAAGATGTAAATTACAGGGCACCTGCTGCCCGAATACTATATAATAATTCGGAAACAGGGATTAGAAACAGGTAATATCATGATTATATTTTCAGGCGGCACCGGAACTCCCAAACTCCTTGACGGGCTCAAGGAAATCCTCCCTGAGGAGGAACTGACCGTTGTTGTAAACACTGCCGAAGACCTCTGGGTTTCTGGGAACCTGATCTCTCCAGACCTTGATACAGTGCTCTATCTTTTCTCAGACCAGATTGACCGGAAGAGGTGGTGGGGCATAGAAAATGATACCTTCGGGACTTATGAGCGCATGAAGGAGCTCGGCATTGAAGAAGGACTGAAGCTAGGAGACAGGGACAGGGCAACCCATATTATCCGCTCGAACATTATCCGTGACGGGGCGTCCCTTACGGATTCAACAGTGAAGCTTTCATCCCTTTTTGGGATCAAAGCAAATATCCTGCCAATGTCCGATGATCCTGTTTCCACTTATATAGAAACTGCTGAAGGAATTATGCATTTCCAGGACTTCTGGATTGGAAAACGTGGAGAGCCAGATGTGCGTGGAGTTGATATCAGGGGAGTTTCCGAAGCTTCCATTTCTCCTAAAGTGCTCGAAGCCTTTGAGAAGGAAGAAAATATCCTTATAGGGCCGAGCAACCCTATCACGAGTATAGGTCCGATTATTTCCCTCCCCGGGATGAAGGATCTGTTGAAAAAGAAAAAGGTCGTTGCAGTTAGCCCGATTATTGGGAATGCCCCTGTCAGTGGCCCTGCTGGAAAACTGATGCCTGCCTGCGGGATTGAAGTCTCTTCCATGGGAGTTGCTGAATACTACCAGGATTTTCTTGATGTTTTCGTTTTTGATGAAAGGGATCGTGCAGATGAGTTCGCATTTGAAAGGCTTGGCTGCCATGCTTCACGGGCAGACACCCTGATGACCTCTACTGAGAAGAGCAAAGAACTGGCAGAGATTGTGGTCAGGCTTTTTGACAATATTGTATGCCCTTCTTAACTTTTCCTTTTTAACTCCCTTTTCTCTTTTGTTTTTCACCTCTTTCTCTTTTGTTTTTCACCTCTTTCTCTTTTGTTTTTCACCTCTTTCTCTTTTGTTTTTCACCTCTTTCTCTTTTGTTTTTCACTCTCTTTTTCTCTTCTCTTTTCCACTTTCTTTCTACATTATTTTAAACCCCATTTCTCTTTCTTTTTCACTACTTTTTTTGCTTTCGATTCTCTTTTCTTTTTTCTATGTTTTTTTATATTGTTGTTTTTTTCTCTTGTTCTATAAATTTTCTTTTGCTTCCCTCTCTGCATGTATGAATTTTCAACGCCAATAAAATTCGAAAGTTTTAAGTAATATTTTTTTTATCACTTGTAATACTAAAAAACATAAAATCCATATTTTGTTCTATTTATTAAGCTATATATTCTAAAAAATGCTACCCAATGCAGTATTAAATAAATGACTTATGGGCAGAAGAGGTAAAAATATGATTGGAAGACGTGGATGTACTAATAAAAAAATCAAAACAAAAATTACCAGTTTTGTTTTTCTGACAGTACTGGTCTTTTCCCTGTGTTTCATCCCGGGGATGGCAGCTGAAACTGACAGTTCGGAGTTGATGGCTCAGGTCTTTGCCGCAGCCGAAAGTAATCTCGGGAATATCGGACCTGAAAACACACTTATAATAACAGATCTTGGCTCTCCTGCAGAGTCTTATGTTTTTCTGGATAATTTTTACTCGGAATTTAACGGAAGGAACCTGAAATATACCGATAATCTGCTTGTTGTCCAGAACGCAAGGAATGCCCCTCTCTGGTTTGCTTTCTTTGACAAAGCAAGCGGAAAATGTGCTTATATTGAGGTTACATACGGAGACGAGGAGAAGATCAGCTATCAGGTAACGGAAAATATAAACTTTAATGGACTTTCGAAAAATAAGAAGTCCATAGAAGCTTGGAATCAAAAAGTGAATTCTGCTGTTTTTAAAGGGCATGAATTTGCCATTCTTACGATCTCCAATGCCTGGGCTACGGGAAATCTCGATTATGAACTTATGCAGTGCCTGGAAATACACAACCACTTCTGTCCCGGAGTCTCAAGCGGTTTTGTGCTTGCAAACTGGATGGAAGAAAATTATCCGCTTAAAGAAGGGGTAAGTTATACGGTCTTTTCCTGCCCCAACTGGTGCAAAGAAGATGTTTTTGTCAAGCGCTGGGATGCCACCCCTGGAAAAGGAGGAATTTTTGTCTCTGCGCTGACGGATGAAGAGATCGAAGCAATCGGGAATTCTCCTGCCGGAATCTTTGTGGTTACGGATAAGAACGCCGGAACAATGAAAGCAGTAGCTCTCGGGTTTGACTTTGATGTCGTGAACGCGAAGTGCGGTGCAAAAAAGGATGATCCTGCATGGATTTCAAAATACCTGGCGGACCTCTGGCTTATGGACAGAGGCAACTGGGATGAAGAAGGCCTTGTTACGGAAATCGCGGTTATCGACATTGATAAGGATACCCTTGGTGAAATGAAGCGGGCAGGTTCCAATCCCTATGAAGTCCTCGGGCTTCTCAACTCAAATGGAAATGTTAATCCCCCAGTTGAAGATAAGGAACTGATGGATCAGGTCTTTTCCGCAGCCGAAGCAGAGCTGGGGACTCTCGGACCTGAAAACACTTTTATAATGACTGATATCGGCTCTCCTGCAGAGTCCGATTTTTTTTTAAATAACTTTTATTCTGAGTTTTATGGAAAAGAGCTGAAATATACAAAGAATCTGCTTGTAGTCCAGAACGCAAGAAACGCCCCTCTCTGGTTTGCTTTCTTTGACAAAGCAAGCGGAAAATGTGCCTACATTGAGGTTACATATGAAAACGAAGATAAAATCAGCTATCAGGCAACGGAAAATATAAACTTTAATGAGCTTTCCGCAAGCCAGGAGTCCATAGCAGCCTGGAGTGAAAAAGTAAACTCAAAGATTTTTAACGGGCGCGAATTTGCCATTCTTACAATTTCCAATGCCTGGGCTACGGGAAATCTCGATTATGAACTTATGCAGTGCCTGGAGATACACAACCACTTCTGTCCCGGAGTTTCGAGCGGCTTTGTGCTTGCAAACTGGATGGAAGAAAATTATCCGCTTGAAGAGGGGGTAAGTTATACGGTTTTCTCCACTCCTCACTGGTGTAAGGATGATGTTTTTGTCAAGCGCTGGGATGCTACTCCTGGAAAAGGAGGGGTTTTTGTCTCTGAATTGACAGACGAGGAACTTGAGGCAATTGGAAGCGACCTTGCTGGAGTTTTCGTTGTCAGGGATAAGAATGCAGGAACTCTGAAGGCAGTTGTGCTCGGGTACAACTCTGATCTTGCGAGTGCAAATTGCGGGGCAAAAGAAAGTGATCCTGACTGGGTTTCAAAATATATGAAGGATCTCTGGCTTATGAACCCTGAAAATTGGGACGGTCTTGTTACAGAGATCGCTGTCATTGATATCGATGATGCTGCCCTGAACGAAATGAAACAGGCAGATACCAATCCTTATGTAGTTATAGGGCTTCTCAACCTCGTAGAGGATGTCAGCCCTCAGAATCTGGAATCCACTGAAGCAGTAACTGCATAAGCAAAATACAAGCCTGGGATAGCGTGAAAAAGTTTGTGGAATCTTTAGTAGATTCCTCTTTACCTTATTTTTTATCTTTCCTGTGTTTTTCTTTCTCAATTTTATTTCAGACTTTATTTTTTACTTTCTGCCATTTTTATATCTTTTATCTGAGTGTCTTTATATTTTTTATCTGAGCGTCCTTAAATTTATTAACACTGACTTAACTATTTACTAATATTTCCTGCACCCTGATTCTAAACAGGCGGAATCGGAAGACCAAAATTATATCAAGTACTTCGATGTTTCTTGGAATCAATTTAGAATCAATTTATCTCTCCCGGCAGCATGTTCGTGCGCTTATGTATATTTATATTCCTAGCTTCGGGAAACGGTATTAAAAGGAGCAGGCTTAATTTCAGGATTTTTTACTTCCCGGAATATTGAGACAGCCAGAAAGGTTAAAACCATGCTTGAAAGACTGAAAGATTCACTGATCAGGTCCCCTATAATCAAGCGAGGGGAGTATAACTATTTTATCCATCCTATTTCTGATGGGGTACCTTCCATCGACCCTCACCTGGTAGAAGAGATTTCCGATTACATCTCAGAGATCGCAGATATGAACGTTGACACTATCCTGACCGTGGAAGCTATGGGCATTCCGGTTGCAAATGCGCTCTCCCTGAAAACCGGGATTCCTCTTACCATTGTCCGGAAGCGGCCTTATTTCCTTGAAGGGGAAGTTGAACTCTCCCAGAGCACAGGGTATTCGAAGGGCGTCCTCTACATAAACGGGCTAAAAAAAGGGGACAGAATAATTATTGTCGATGACGTTATCAGTACAGGAGGTACGCTCCTTGCCCTTGTAAAAGCGCTGCAGACAATAGGTGTAGAGGTAATGGATGTGATTTCCGTTATCGGGCGCGGCGATGGTTACCTGAAGCTGAGGGAGCTCGGAGTTGAACCCAAGATTCTCGTCACAATTGATGTGGGCGAGAAAGGTGTGGAGATTAAGAATGTCTTTGGGAATCAGTGAAGCATTCGACCTCAGGCCTGATTACATAATCAGCGTAATAAAGGATACCAGAGCAAAGCTTGTGGGCTTTCAGTTTCCTGAAGGGTTAAAACGTAAGGGCCCGGAGCTGGCAAAGAAGGTCGAAGAAGCTACCGGAGCTGAAATTATTATCTCAGGAGACCCGTGTTTCGGAGCATGTGACCTGGACAGGACTCTCCTCGACCACGTTGACATACTTTTCCATTTCGGACATGCGGAACTGGAAGACATCAGGCTCTCGAATAAAGTCTATTTTATCGAAACCCGGTCTTCGGTGGACGTCCTGCATGTTATTGAAAAGGCTGTCCCTGAGCTTAAAGGGCAAAAAATAGGGCTGATCACTACTGTTCAGCACGTCCATAAACTTCCTGATGTATGTGGCGTGCTGGAGAGAATGGGAAAGACCTGCGTAATCGGGCGTGGTGACTCCAGAATTGCTTATGCTGGACAGGTTCTCGGCTGCAATTTCTCTGCAGCCCGGGATGAAGACTGTGACGAGTACCTCTATATCGGAAGCGGAGATTTCCACCCCATGGGGGTAGCTCTTTCCACAAAGAAACGTGTCCTTGCAGCCGATCCTTTTTCCGGAGAGGTCCGCGAGGTTGACCCTTCAAGGATTCTGCGCCAGAGGAGTGCGGTAATCGCAAAGTCCCTGGATGCACAGGTCTTCGGGATTATTGTCTCAAGCAAAAACGGGCAGAAGAGGATGGAGCTTGCTTCTTCCTTAAAGGAACTTGCAAAGAAGCATGGAAAAGAGTCACACCTTATACTGATCGACCTCGTAACTCCGGACCAGCTGCTCCAGTTCAAGGTAGACGCTTTCGTAAATACAGCCTGCCCGAGGCTTGCTATTGATGAAGTGGGACGTTTTCCTGCCCCTATGCTGACACCCCAGGAGTTTGAAATAGTTCTTGGGGAACGCGAATGGGAAAAGCTTGTGCTGGACGAAATCACTGAAGAACCTGTATGATTGGGAGTAAATGGCTGCATAATCATACATTCGTGGTCGAGCAATTCTAAAATTAAATCTAATAATACTAAAAGACAAAGGATATGAAACAGAGAAAACTTGAAATGCTGCTTGAGGAAATTGAAGGCTTTTCCGATCCTGAACTTGAACTGGAACAGTATCAGACACCTTCTCTCCTTGCTGCTGAAGTTCTTCATTTCGCTTACATGCAGGGAGACCTTGATGATTCAGTCCATGACCTGGGCTGCGGTACGGGAATCCTCGCAATAGGGGCAAAGGTTCTGGGAGCAAGGAAAGTTGTGGGGTATGATACTGACCCAAAAGCTCTTGAGCTTGCAAGAAAAAATGCTGAAAAAATCGGAGTGGACGTTGAATTTATCTGTTCCGATATCTCTGAAGTCTCGGAACGGGTAAAAACCACAATTATGAACCCTCCTTTTGGGGCAAGAGTTAAGGGAAGGGACAGACCCTTTCTTTCGTCAGCATTAAGAACAAGTGAAGTAATATACTCCATCCACAACCGCGGAAGCCTTGCTTTTATCCAAAAGTTCATTAAGCCTGCGGTCATTACACATTCGTACGTTGCGAAGTTCCCTATAAAGAGGACTTTTGACTTTCATCAAAAAGAAAGAGAGGTTATTGAGGTAGAGATTTACAGAATTGCTGTTCATGCCTGACCTGTATTCAGGGAACCTTTTAAGGCGTCATGTTTTACAGCTTATCTCTTTGTGCTTCATTCTGAAAGGCGGAATTAATAAGCTTATTGAACAAAGAAAAGATCATAAGATAGAGAATAAATCCATAATACCATAAATAAATCCACATTAACATTGTATAATCGGGACTGATGACTTCAGATATGCTTTTTGTGAGCAATCGTGACCGACATCCGGCTTTCCGCCAGCAGTCCCACAAAGGCTATAAAAATTGTTACAACGATTATCTATATTATTAATAGCGATAATTCGAATGAGGGATCATGATTAGAATTCGAAAAAATAAGACTACCAGGAAAAAATTAACAGGTCCTGGTGAAGGAAAGAACGGAGCTGAGAAATCGGCTCCTTCAAATGAAGAAAGCAGGGATCAATTTAAGGGTCAGCAAAAGGATCAGCCCAGGACTCAATTTAAAAGCCAGCCCAGGGAGCAGTCAAGAGACCAGTTTAAAGGTCAGCCCCGAGCTCAGTATAAGTCTCAGCCCAGAGACCAGTCCAGAGGGCAATTCAGAGACCAGTCAAGGGACCAGTTCAAAGGCAGCCCTGATAAAAAGAGAAAATTCCCATATTCCAAGAAAGGTCCCAGAGATAGAAAGGAAACTCCGGGTTTCAGGCCCCCTACCGCAGAAGCCGTTGTATCTGAAGAAGATCTCGAAAAAGGAGGCTTTGTACTTCCTGGAGAACTTGTCGGAACTACAGAAGAGTTCAAATCGGGCAATGGAACTGCAGTAATTGCAGGAGACATCTATTCCACTGCTACGGGTAATGTGCTCATTGACAGAAAAGCCAGAGTGGTCTCGGTAAAGCCAAACACAATTACTCCAAATATCCTCAAAGTAGGAGATGTCGTGTACGGGCGGATATCTGACGTCCGTGAGTCCGGGGCAATGGTGGAAGTCGCAGGAATTGAAGGGAAAGAAAACAGGGAAATCGTTAGTGTAAGGACCGGAGATATTCATGTCTCCAGTGTGAGAGATTCCTATGTGAAGAGGCTGGCAGATGAGTTCAGGCCTTCTGACATAGTAAGAGCAAAGGTAGTTGACGTTGAAAGAATGCGCCTTACTACAGCTGAAGATTCTCTTGGAGTTGTAAAAGCTTACTGTTCAAACTGCAAAGGAGAACTTGTGCTGGAAGGGAAAAAGCTTAAATGCCCGGTCTGCAATATGACTGAAACCCGCAAGATCTCAACTGAGTATGGGAAAGGGATCAGGTAATTTCCTCTTCCTCTTACTTCAGGGATTTACGGCAGGTTAAAGATTTTACG
>LSQX01243963.1_pt1 | contig 19733 bp, 15 predicted proteins | sample 654561 | NCBI WGS metagenome assembly LSQX01 (sample SAMN04489861, study PRJNA283612) | anaerobic digester metagenome | isolation source: 4 biogas reactors fed with cattle manure at either 37C or 55C with and... | place: Denmark: Kongens Lyngby | collected 2014
AAAACAAATATTTTTTATTTTTAAAATATAATTTTCATTATTATATTTGCCTTTAATTTATTTTTTTTAGTGAAATAAATTTTAACAGGGATATTATCAGATGGAAAATTTTAAAACTGCAAGTCCTCTACTTCAAAACAACGAAGAAAGGCTTACTTCACTTTTGCAGTCGGTGCCGGATTTACTTTTCCTTTTCAAGCCAGACGGCACCAAAACAGGATACTACGCTGCAAATAGTGAAAGTCTGTTTTTACCAACAGATAGAATTATCGGCGCAAATATTAAAGACATACCAATAAAACAAGAAAATATTGATGAAGTTTTTTCAGCAGCCAAAAGAACTTTAGAAACAGGAGAATTAGAATGTATTTATTATTCTTCTACTGCTGGCGAAAAGGAACTTCATTTTGAAGCTTGCATAATTGCTCATAATGAAAATGAACTCTTTGCAATGATTAAGGAAGTTACAGATATTATTGAAGCAGAGAAATCTTTCTATAAATATATTGGTGGCTACGAGAAAGGCACCGGACGCCCATTAGAAGCGCTTATCGTAACAGATGAAAAAGGCTTGGTGTTCTTTTGGAGTAATAGAGCCACAAAAATTTTCAAAATAGTGAAAGACAAGGCAGTAGGAGAAAATATAAAAAACTTAATAAATTCTATTGAATTTAGTAAAAAAATTGATAACTTTATAAAAAATTTAGGAGAAACGCAATCTCAAAATGCTTCTCCTATTGAATTTCAGCTAAAGCTTGAAAAAGACTTTAAGCCCATACTTTTTAAGCTAAATCAATTAAAAATTGGCGCAAAGCACCAACTACTTATAAGTGCAAATTATGTAGAAAATAAATAGCGAGGATCTTTTAAAAAAAATCTACATATTAAGGTATTTCATAAGTTCGTAAACCACAAATGCGGGCCAAACGATTGCTTTCAAAACACCTAAAACTCCCATCCAAAAAGATGAAGCTGTGCAAATATAATAAATTAAGGCGCCAATGAAGCCCAAACCATAAAAAGCATTTGAGCTGTTAGATTCTTTGTGCATAATATCAGCCATTGCAAAATCCATTAAAACAAATAAAATTTCAGTTAATTGCTTGCTATTATACGAATGTAGAGAATTTAAGTTTCATTTTAAAATACAATCGCTTTTAAAATTAAATCGTGCAAACCAACCAGCTCGCCATCAACTTTGTTGTCCTCCATAAGCTCGCGAAATTGCTTTTTGCAGTTAGCACAAGGAGCGACAACGTAATGGGCACCAGTCTTTTTAATTTGCTCAGCTTTGACTTTCCCAGAAACCAAAGTTCTATACTTTCTTATTTCATCAATGGAAACGGTTCCGCCACCACCACCGCAACAGTAATTTTCCGTTTTATTTGGGGTCATCTCTACGAAATTATTTGAGAGTGCGCGAATGATTTCTCGGGGTTGCTCTACAATCCAGCCCTGTCGCGCGATATTGCATGGGTCGTGGTAAGTAATTTTTTCACTAATTTTGCTCGGATCTAATTTTATTCTTCCCTCTTTTAGCAAATCGTGTGTAAGCTCCATAATATTAAGCATTTCCGGGCAGTCGTCTCCCCGCCAATAAGTTTTTAAAAAGCTGGCGCTTCGGGTTGCATGGCCGCATTCACCAATCAGGATTTTTTTTGCTTTTAAGCGTCTTGTTTCTTCTTCCATTTTTCTTAAAGCGCGAGCCAAAACCAAATCACTATAAAAGAGCCCATAATTTATTGCATCATAATACTTTGAGCCGATTGTCCAGCTAATTCCAGCTGAATGCAGCACTGCCGCAATTCCCATCAAAGTATCCGCCTCCATTAAAAAGTCAGAAACCGGTGTAAAAAGTATATATTCAGCATTTTCTAGATCAATAGGGAAGCGGATTTCCTGCCCAGTAATTTCTAATAATTCTTCTTCAAGGAATTCAAGAGAATCCTTTAAGGCAATAAATGGAATACCAGAAGTGTTAGCAGTTTTTCCGTGAAGCTGCTCTCGGGTGGAAATTACCAAGGCACGCGGAGCAAGATTCATTTCTGCCATTATATAGCGAGCAAGATGAGTCAGCAAACCGTGGTCAATGCCAGAAGGGCATTCCAAAACGCATTTTCTGCAAGCAGTGCAATTCCAAAAAGAATATGCCATCTTGTCAATATGCTCTTCTGTCAGCTCAAAGCCTCCAAACAACCTTGAAAACATGCTGCCTTCAAGGGAAAAGTATCTGCGGTATATACTTAGAAGAAGCTCTGATCGATAGCAGGGAATATCTTTTAAGTCGCCAGTAGTTTTATAAACGTGGCAAGAACTTGTGCAGCGACCACATTTTGCAGATACTTTTATATAATGCTCTAATGCCATTCTGTAATTTGAATGCTTTAAAATTGAGGCAAATATTTCGAGAAATTGGCTTACGCGATCGCCCTTCGCTTCATTTTCAACATAATATTTCATTTCTGGAATTTGAGCCAACTGCTCTGTTTTCTTTTGCATTTTCCACTCTCTTTTCTTAGCGTTTAAACTTGTGCCCAGCAGCAGCGATACATATCAGTTGAATCAACAATTAAGGGATGCTTTGGCAGCACTCTAATTGTAAAACCTTGTTTGCCAGTATCGGAGCAAATATAAGTGCCTTTATATATGTGAATACTGCCTTGTGAATTGCTTAAAGATAGCGAGGCAAAGTTAAGTTTTTCAATTTCATTTTGAGCATTTACATTTCCATAATACACCTGGACATCTACATCGGCGGGAGTTAAATTTCCAAGAAAAACAGTCGCTTGAACGGCAATTGGCTTGCCTAAGTAATATTCTCCATTTTCTTCCATCTCCACAGAAAGCACCTCAACGCTATCCCATTCATTTTGAACTGTGTCTTTCCACTCGCGAAGCTGAACTGCTTTGTTAGCATTGTCAGTGGCTAATCTCTTATAGTTATTGAGTGCCGGGATATAAAACATATTTGCATAATCCTTTACCATTCTTTGAGTAGAGAAATTGCCTGCGATTGTTTTTATGCTATTTTTCATAAAACTAACCCACTTGTCGGGTAATCTATTGCCATGCTTCCTATTGTAAAACATCGGGACAATGTGCTGCTCGAGAACGTCATAGAGCGTTCCGGATTCAATAATTTCTTGCTCTTCATAGTTTGAGTATTCTTCTCCACGTCCGATGCAAAAGCCGTTTGTGCCATCATAAGCTTCATCCCACCAGCCGTCTAAAATGCTAAAATTCAAAGTTCCGTTTAGTGCCGCTTTCATCCCGCTTGTTCCGCTTGCCTCCATTGGTCTTATTGGGGTGTTGAGCCAAACATCGCAGCCTTTCAACATAAATCGAGAAATCACCATATCGTAATCTTCGAGAAAAACAACGTGCCTTTCTAATTTATATGCTCTTATTTTCTGAATAATGCTTTGTATAGATTCTTTGCCTTGTGTATCGTGTGGGTGCGCCTTTCCAGCTAATATTATTTGGACTGGTCGCTCTTTATTTGTCAAAATTTTCGAGAGCCGCTCCATGTCCTTGAAAAGCAATAATGCACGTTTATACGTTGCAAATCTACGGGCAAAGCCTATTGTCAAAGCCTCTGGATCTAAATAGTCGTTTATTTGGGAAACTTGCTCTGGAATTAAAAATTGCTTTTGTTTGCTTTGCAAGTATTGACGAGCAAAAAGAACTAAGCGGATTCTGCGTCTTTGTTTTTCGCGCCAAATTTCTTCAGCTGGAATTGTGTCTATTTGTTCCCAAAGCTCTTGATTATCTGGTTCATCTCTCCAACGGGGAGTTAAATATCTATCGTAAAGCTCGGAAAATTCGCGTGCCACCCAAGTTAGAGTATGAATGCCATTAGTTATGGCTTTTATAGGAACCTCATCGTCTGGAAAGCATTTCCATATACTTTTCCACATTTTTCTTGATACTGAGCCATGCAGCTTGCTTACGCCATTATGATAAGAACTCAGTTTCAAGCCTAAAACTGTCATCGAAAAATCTTCGTCATTATTAAATTCATTAGTTTGACCGAGTTCAATAAAATTTTCGCGTGAAATCCCAAGTTCATTTATATAATTAGAAAAATAGGCATCTATTCTATCTATTTTAAAAGTTTCGTTTCCAGCTGGAACAGGAGTGTGAGTTGTGAAAATTGAACTTGTTTTCACAATTTGCTTTGCTGAATTAAAGTCAATGTTAAATTCCTTTTGGAAAATCCGCGCTCTTTCTACCAAGGCAAAGGCGGCATGCCCTTCATTAATATGAACAACCTCGGGACTTATCCCAAGCTCTTTTAAAGCGCGAATTCCACCAATTCCAAGAACGATTTCTTGCTGAATTCTTGTTTCACGGTCGCCGCCATAAAGTGCGTTCGATATTTTTCTATAATTTTCATTCGTATTCTGTTCAATATTTGTGTCAATAAGATAAAGCGGGACAAGTCCAATTTTTAGCATCCATACTTGGAAAAAGCATTTCCCTTCTGGTAAATTAAGGTCAAGAATAATCGGCTCGCCATTTGAGTTGCGTTGAAGCAGGAGCGCCATAGAAAAAAAGTCATTATCTGAATATTGCTCTGTTTGCCAGCCATGCTGAGTTAAACGCTGGCGAAAATACCCTTGCTGATAGAGTAAGCCCACCCCAACAAGTGGAAGCCCTAAATCGCTTGAAGATTTTAAATGGTCTCCGGAAAGAATTCCAAGACCGCCAGAATAGTTTGGAAAGCTCTCGTTAATTCCATATTCGGTAGAAAAATACGCTATAGTTCCTTTTGAGCTATGCTCGAATGAGCTATACCAGTTCTTGCTCTTTAAATACTTTTGAAATTTATCATAAACATAGTTTAAAAAATCAATATAGTCAGCTTGCTCGGAAAGTTCTTTTATTTTTTCATTGCTTAACTTGTTGATCAATAAGACTGGGTTGTGATTCACTTCTTCCCAAAGAGAGCGGCTCGTCCTTAAAAAAAGCTCTTTTGCATCTGAATTCCAACACCACCAATAATTGAATGCTAATTCTTTTAGCTTAATTAAGTTTTTGGGTAATTGGGCAGTTACGATAAAACTTTTTGCTGGTTTCATATTTTCCTCATTATTTTCTTTTTTTTCCATTATACATTTTTATAAATTATGAAATAATAATAATAAAAAAAAAAATAATGCAAACAATAGTCTTAAATAGCAAAAATAATTTAGAAGAAGCGATAAATCAAAGCATAGAATTTTTAAATAGGGGGGAGATAATAGTTTTTCCCACAGAAACTGTTTATGGAATGGGAGCAGATTTTTTTAACTTGGATGCCTGCAAAAAGATTTTTGAAATCAAATTTAGAGAAGAAAAAAAGCCGCTAAGCGCTCACGTTTCAAATTTAAGTATGATTGAAATGATTTGCCACCCCATTCCCAAGGAATTTTATTTATTAGCAAAGCATTTTCTTCCGGGGCCATTATCAATAATTTTGCAGAAAAAGAAAGAAATCCAAAATTTTCCTTTAACGGAAACGATAGCGATAAGATTTCNNCGATTGCGCTCTTCGTTTAATTGAGAAATTTGGAAAGCCTATCGCAGCGACATCCGTTAACAAATCCGGGAAAAAGCCACTCAATTTAAGCGAGGAAATTTTAAGTGAATTTAATGGAAAAATAGCGGCTATTCTTGACGATGGTCCTCCCGCGTATTCTGCAGAATCAACTGTGATTTCTCTTTGCTCAAAGCCAGCAAAAATACTAAGACAGGGAGTTTTCCCAAAAGAAGCAATAGAAGATGTTTTGAAAATGAACTTGTGATGATTGATTAATTTAGCAAAGGGGAAAGCTATAAACCGGCTCTTCTTATTTGTTTTGTAAAACGAGCAAGCCGTAGAAAAAAGATGAGAAAACAAGCTGAAATCCGAGGACAAGCAAAGTAAAAGAAGCAATAACGTATCGCAAGGTAACGGAAATTCCCACCTCGAAAAAAATTCCTTTCGTCCATAAATAATAGGTATAAGCTGAGCCTGCAATTCCAAGGGCAATTAGGAATAGTCCAGCTAATATGCCTTTATTAGGCGTAAAAACGTTAAAAAACTGTTCTATTAAAGGTCCCGAGGGAATTAATTTTTCATGGACTGCAAAAGCTTTGGAAAAAACAGCAAAAATAACTGCTTGGAAACCAATCATTATTCCTGCAACCGCATAAAGCATTGAGTGAACGTCTGGAGTGGTGCTGAAAGGACGGGGCAATATCCAAGATGATATTGCAAAACCAAAAAGCATCATCAACATACCGGGATAAAAGAAAAGCCAACGCGGTGAGTAAATAAATAAAAATTGTAGATGGCGCCAACCATCGCGAAAACTACGCAAGTGAGGTTTACCGCTTCTTCCATCTGGCGAGAGGACAACCGGCACCTCGGCTATGTTTAATTTGAATAAAGTAGCTTTGACCACCATTTCGCTTGCAAATTCCATACCTGTTGTGCGTAAATCTAAGCTGTCGAATGCCTCCCTGCTAAAGCCACGTAAACCGCAGTGGAAATCACGAACCTTGCTTTTAAAGAAAAGTCGCCCTACAAAGGTTAAGAAAGGGTTGCCAATGTATCGATGTAGCCAAGGCATTGCTCCCTTAACTAATTTTGTTTTGAAGCGGTTACCCATCACCAAATCGTAACCAGATCGCAACTTTTCTAAGAGCGGATAAAGGGCTAAAAAATCGTAGCTATCATCGGAATCTGCCATTATAACGTATTTGCCTTTTGCAGAGCGTATCCCGCCAGAAAGAGCAGCTCCATAGCCCTTTTCTTCTATATTAACAATCCTTGCCCCTGCATTGATTGCAATCGTTTGCGAACCGTCTGTGCTGCCATTGTCAGCTACGATCACCTCCCCGAGAACATCATGCTTTTGCAGAAAAGTTTTTGCCTTCCGAACGCATACACCCACCGTTTCAGCTTCATTCAAGCAGGGCATTACAATCGAAAGCTCTAAATCGTCCTTGGATAAGCTATCAATTTCAAGCTCAGACAAATAGCTATATTTATCACTAATCTTTTGCATTCATCAATATAAGACTCGTATATTAATTTGAAAATCACCAGCTTAATACTTAATGTTGTTTATAAATTCCTTTGCATCGTTTGAGTTTGGCTGCAGTTCTAAGACTCTTGTAGCGTCTTTCCTTGCATTAATTTTGTCATGAAGATTCAAATGAACTTTTGCTCTATCGAAAAGAGCTTGAACGTTATTTGGGTCAATTTTTAAAATTCTATTCAAATAAAATAGTTCTTTTTTGAAATCATTATGCAAGCGATAAACTGCCGCAATGTTTGCCAATCCCTGAACAAAATTGGGATCAAGCGAGGTTGCGTGTTTGAAATCCCTTAACGCCTTTTCATATTGATTTAGATAAAAATAAACCGAGCCGCGATTATTATACCCAAGCGGATCATCTGGAATGATTTCCACTACTCTTGTGTAATGTTTTATTGCTTCTTCATAATTTTCTAAGGCAAGTTCAATATCTCCAAGTGCTGAATAGCCGCGGGTATCATTGCGATTCAAATTTACTGCTTCTCTTAAATCTTTTTTTGCACCCTCAAAATCTTTAAGCATAAAATATGCCTGAGAGCGGTTGTAATGTCCATTATAATCATTTGGCATCATCTCAAGATACTTCGTGTAATCTACAATAGATTTTTTGTAATTCTCTGTGTTGAAGTAAGCATTTCCCCGATTCAAATAAACGTCTGGTGCAACTTTTTTCTCTATTTTTATATACTCAGAAAAATCTTTTACCGCATCTTTATACATTCCAATGTGCATATTGGCAAAGGCGCGATTATGGTAAGCTATTGAATACTCGGGCATAATGCGTATTGAGTTTGAAAAATATTCAATAGATTTTTCGAAATTTGCATCGGCAAGATAAGCAAGTGCAAGATTATTATTCGGTCGCGCTTTATTCGGAGATTTTTTAACAACGTCTTCCCAAAGCGTTATTTCATTTTGCCAGACATCGTTTCTTAGGTATGTCATTATCGAATAAGTCAGAATTAGCAGCCCAAGGAAAGAATATCCAATCACTTGATTTCTTTTTATAAGTAGTTGATTTACAAGGCATAAAAGAATTAGCACAAAGCCAAACATCGGCAAATACATTCTATGCTCATTCATAACGTCAAGGATTGGGATAATACTCGATTCCACTGCCAGCGTTATATAGATCCAGAAAATCCCAAAAGAAACAAGCGGTTTTTTCCTAAAAGTAAGAAATCCGATTGCAATTATTGTAAGGTTGATCAGCAGCCCAAGAAAGACATCAAAATCCCAAAAGCTGTTAATTATTGGGAAGTCGTGGTCAACGTTTTGCTTTATTGGCAAAATATACAAGAAAAAGTAGTATGGAATAACTTTAAATTGTGCTAAAAGATATGTCCAACTTGTTATTCTTTCGCCAGAAAAATTAGTCAGTTCAATAAAAACTTTGCTTGGTCCCAGCAGCGTTAAAAAGGCAACACCAGCTATTAGCAAAAAGCCAAATGGAATAAAAATTTTTTTCGATAGACGCTGCCCCTTAGTTCTGAATAAGCATAATTCAAAAAGAATAATCGCAACAGGCAAGGTAAAGGAGTTTTCCTTTGTGAAAATTGCGAAAAGGAAGGACAAACCAGACAAACTATATATAATGAACTTAAACACTCGCTTTCTTTCCGTCAAACGGGCAGTTAAATAGAAAGTAAGAGTGAGCAGATAAAACATAGCAGAGAGCGAGGTCAGTCGCTGATAAAGATAAGTTACAGCTTGAGTCTGTATTGGGTGGGCAATGAATATCAATGCACCCAAAAGCGAGAGCCATTGCTTATGCTTGTATATATTGCTATTTCTTATAGCTGGAGTTCTAAATGTTAAATTTATTAGCGAAAAAACTAATAATCCATTAATAATATGGACAATAATATTGAAAAAATAATAACCCCAAAGGTCGAATCCGGAAAGGTTATAATTAATAGAAAAAGTAGCAAAGGTTATAAACCTAAACGGATTAACATCAAAGAACTCCCTTAAATAACCAAATTCCTTCATTCCGAACGGCTCCATATAGGTAATGTCGTCGAAATGCATACTGTTGTCGTAAATATTGGAATAGATTATAAAGCTCAAAACAATGATTGAGCAAACAGAAATGAGTAAGAACAGTTTGTTATTACGCGATTTTTTGTTTAATTCTAATTTTCCGCTTGTATCAACGTTCATAATTGTATTTTAATTAATTAGTAATCTTTGGACTTATTTTGTAACTATGAATTTAATGATTTTTGAACTTGCTTCAAAGTCAATTTTACAAAAATAATAAGAATTTGTTACTTGAGCTAACAAATTACTTATATTGAAACTAAAATCTCCCTTTTCAGCATAGCCTTCAAACAAAGTAAGATGCTCTTTGCCTGCAATATCAAATATTTTAATACATAAATTCCCGCTTCTTTTCAAGTTCAGCTTTAATTTTGCCTCATTTTGAACGGGGTTAGGCAAAATTTGTGCAGAAAAATCTGAATCGTCCTCAATAGCTTCTATATTTTGTGCTTCCAAATCCTGTGTCTCTATATCCTGAACCTCAAAACCACTATTTTTTAGACAAAGCAAACCATTTGAACGAGTGATATCAGCAGAAATTACTAAATTTTTTTCACAGCTATTTTCATCTTCAAAATCATCTTCGTCTAAAACCTTGCTCCAGATTTTAATATTTTTAATGCTTCCGCAAAAACGCCCTTCAAAATCTTTGTCTTTGAGCATCTTTGTTCTTCCGCCAATAAATAGCTCCTCCCTGTCAAAGTCAAGCGGGAAGCCTGTAGGAGCAGATTTAACAAGAACTCCATCAACGAAAAGCTTAATTTCTTTTGAATTTGCGCTCATTCTGAGCCGATACCAGCGCCCCAGCTCAACGCTATGCTTTTTATCGACTATAACTGCTTGAATGCCTTTTGCGCTCGCAACCGAAGTTGCAAATCGTTCGTTTTTTTCGTCTAAATAAATAGCAAATCCTTCGTTAAAATGATCCAGCTGATTCTTTTTAAATATAATAAATTGCCAAATTTCATTTGCCCCGGACTTGCGAGCAGAAAAGGAGTTTACTTTAACGCAAGCCTCGACAGTTATCTCTCTTAAGTTAGATATGCTATTTTCTTGAAAATAAAGAACATCGTCAATTCCATTAAAACTGCATTCATCATTTGAATAAGCTATGCTATTAAATACGATTGCAAAAAAAAGAATAGCAGCAAAATTTACTAAAGTTTTCATATTAACCTCTATATAAATCCTTATCAAAACGCAATACTACACAAAAAGTCATATTACAAAACAAGCAATTTAATATAAAAATCTAAAAAAAAAATCTATTATGACTATAATTTATTATAATTCAAATTATAATTCAAAAAGAAATTATACAAATTGAAATTTATTAGAAAATCTTTTGTAATTTAGAATAGTTTTTAATAACAATTTTTAAAAGTAGAGATGAATGAAATAAAGGTATTGGCAGTAGATGATGAATTAGGTATGCGGACCGGAATCGCCCGCACTTTAAGTCATTTCAAATTACAGCTGCCAGATGTGGAAGACCCTATTAATTTCAATGTCGATATTGCTGAAACTGCTGAGGAAGCTTATGATAAAATCAAAGCTAATCAATTCGACATATTGCTTTTAGATTATAAGCTGCCCGGGATGAGCGGTTTGGAGCTTCTTGAAAAAGTTGGCTCAAAGTCCGAAACTATGCTTACGATTATGATTACCGCATTTGCCTCGCTTGAAACTGCGGTTAGCGCTGTAAAGAGCGGCGCCTTCGATTTTCTCGCAAAACCATTTACCCCAGCAGAATTAAGGAAATCCGTTACTAAGGCAACTCAGAACGTAGTTTTAGCTCGCCAGTTAAAGAAATTAAGCGAGGAGCGGAAGCAGATCCGTTTCCAATTCATCTCCGTTTTGGGGCACGAGTTAAAAGCTCCTTTGAGTTCGATTGACGGCTATCTTTATATGCTTAAAGATCGCTCTGTCGGCGATAATATTGCTGATTATGAGCAAATGGTGGATAGGATGATCGTTCGCACTGATCAAATGAGGAAACTTATCTATGACCTTTTAGAGATGACAAAAATTGAATCTGGACAAAGGCAGCGAGAGCTCAAAACAGTTGATATTATTTCAATCGTCAATAATTCACTTGATATTTTAAAAAATGACGCAGAAAAGAAAGGCGTTACTTTAAAACTACACGCTGAGCCTTCGATAGAGTTCCAAGCTGATGGCTTAGAAATGGAAATTGTGCTAAACAATTTGATTTCCAACTCAGTTAAGTATAATAAAGACAATGGACAGGTTGATATTTATGTGAATAAAGAAGGCAATAAATTAACAATTCAGGTGAAAGACACCGGAATTGGTATGTCCTCAGAAGAAATTGCAAAGCTATTTAAAGAGTTTGTAAGAATCAAGAATCCAAAGACAAAGGATATTCTTGGTAGCGGACTTGGGCTTTCTACCATTAAAAAAATTGCCGAGCTTTATAATGGAACTTGCAACGTTCAAAGTCAGCCCGATCTTGGCTCTACATTTATCATAACTATGTTTGAAAATTAAGCTACACTTTTTCCTAAATTTCTAAAAAACCTATAAAAGAAAGTTTTTGATGCAGGCTTTAAAAAAAACTAATATTTTATTTCTTCTTATATTTACATTTCTTTTTTCAAGCATTCCATTCCAATGGACTGGAACTGCGCAAGCTCCCACACATAGCTACAATAGAACTGCAGAAGGCATGCCTTCTATTGCTGAATTATCACAGAAAATAGATAAAGTATTATCTCATAAACATTTAAGCACAACAAAATTCGCAGTTGCAATTTATTCTGAAAGAGCTAATCAATACATATATAAAAAAAACATAGACCAGCCCTTAGTTCCAGCTTCAAATTCAAAATTGGTAACTACTTACACTCTGCTCAAAAATTTTGGGAAAGACTATACCCTTAATACCGATATATACACCGATGCTGATTCGCTGAGCAGCGTTTTAGATGGAAATGTTTATCTCTTTGGAAAAGGGGACGGCTTGCTTTCCATCAGCGATTTAGAAGATTTGGCTGATCAGCTTTACCGGCAAGGAATTAGAGAAATAAAAGGCAGCGTCTATGCCGACCCAAGCTTTTTCGATTCCGAAACCGAGAGAATACAATATAGTTCAGACAGGGACTTAGTTGAGGCTACTGCTCCAATCACAAGCATTAGCTTAGATAGAAATATCGCAACCATTCTTGTTAAAGCAAATTCTAACATTGGAAATAAAGTTTCAGTCCAAGTTATTCCGAAATCGCCAGCATTTAACGTGGTCGTCAATGCAAAAATCGTTGGGAAAAGTGGCGGCAAAGGCAAAGGAAAGAAAAAACAAGCTGCGAGAAACGTCAATTCAATAAAAGTAACAACTAAAGCCAACGCAGACGGAACGCAAACATTTTTTGTCAATGGGAATTTGACAAAAAGCCTTTCCACTTCATACACGCACTACATAAAAAATGCTCCGCTTGTTGCGGCGGGCAGCTTAAAAGAGCGAATAAAGGCACTTGGCATTAAAATAAATGGAAATTTTTCCAGCAGAGAAATGAGCCATTTAGAAAATCAATTTTTAAAAATTGCAACGGTTAAGCGTGATGTTTTTAAGGTTATTGATATTGTTAATAAAGAAAGTAATAATTGGCTTGCCGAAACGCTTTTTAAAGCGCTTGGGTCTTTAAGCAATAAGGACGCAAGGAATGTTCGGGCTGCCCAAGAGCTGATTGACAACACAATGAAAACAAATCAGATTCCTTTTGAAGATTGCGTTATCAACGATGGCTCTGGTTTGGCACGTCAAACGAAAGTGAGTGCTAAGACATTTATACATCTTCTTTTAGATGCAAATAAATCTCCTTTTTCAGAAAAATTTTTCAACTCACTTGCAATTGCGGGAGTTGATGGAACAATAAAAAAGCGCTTCTCAGGTTCAGCAGTTTCGCATAGAGTAGCGGCAAAAACTGGAACACATCGAAACGTCAGTTCTTTATCTGGTCGAATGCAGATGATTCGCGGAGATTATTTATTCTTTTCTTTTATTTTTAATGGTCCCAATGTCGGATTTTACAAAGGAATAGAAAATTCCTTATTAGAGCTATTAGCCGATTTTGAAAAAAGCAATCATTAGGATTTTGAGAATATAAAATGCCTTTAAACAAGAGAAGTGCCTGCTCATCTCTATCTTTACTCAATTTCTTTTAAGCCTTGGTTAAAATGTTCTTAAATATCGTATAATTTTGAAAGCCTTAACGCAGAGTGTAATTGCTTATTGAATCACAGAAATCTGAGCAAAAACCTTTTAAAGTTAATGCAAGACAAATCCCCAACAAAATACAATCCAAAAAATAAAAAATTTTAATTTTTAAAATAAATTCATATTTTTGCAGGAATGAAAAATAGTAGTATTTTTATCTTATATAAAAAGGTTTATTTTAAATGTTTTATAAGGAGTTAGTTATATGAACACAAAAAAACTATGGATTAGCTTAATTGTCGTAACTGTAGTTAGCTTTGCAGTTTTGCTCATTTTCGGGTATGAGATTTACCAACAAAAACCTCCCATACCAGAAAAAGTGATTAGTGAAAATGGCGAGCAAATTTTTAGCGACCGAGAAATAATAGATGGTCAAAGCGTTTGGCAATCTATTGGCGGGCAGCAAGTTGGCTCTGTTTGGGGACACGGCGCTTATGTTGCGCCAGACTGGACGGCAGATTGGCTTCACCGCGAAGCCCTCTTTATGCTTAATGCTTTGTCTATGCAAGCAGACAGCATTTTATTTTACAACCAAACTCCGGAAAAACAAGAGTATTTTAAAAAACTACTACAAAAAGAAATAAGAGCAAATAATTATGACGAAGGCACAAAAACGCTTAAGGTGTCCGAGCTTAGAGTTGAGGCAATAAATGCAAATATGGAGTATTATAAGGATTTATTTACAGACGGCAAAGACTTGGTGAAGGAAAGACAGGCTTATGCAATCCCAGAAAATACAATAAAAGACGGAGAAAGTATGCGAAAAATGAATGCTTTTTTCTTCTGGGCTTCTTGGGCTTGCGTAACAGAAAGGCCTGGCAAGGATATAACCTACACGAGCAATTGGCCACCGGACGATTTAATTGGCAATAAGCCACCATCGAATTTCATATTTTGGACAATGTTTAGCATTATTCTGCTTTTGCTGGGAATTGGCTTGCTTGGATTTTACTTCGCAAAAACTCAAGACAAAGAGCTGGATAGCCACTATTATCCAGAAAACGACCCCTTAATCAATTTGCAGGCAACCCCTTCAATGAAAGCTACTTTGAAATATTTTTGGGTAGTTGTTGGCTTGCTTGGAGTGCAGGTTTTGCTTGGCGTGATAACGGCTCATTATGGAGTCGAGGGAGATGGCTTTTATGGTTTCCAATTAGATAAGTATTTACCTTATTCAATATCAAGGACTTGGCACGTTCAGATCTCAATATTTTGGATTGCAACTGCCTGGCTCGCAGCAGGGTTATTCATTGCTCCAGCTGTGTCGGGGGCAGAGCCAAAGCTTCAACGGTTTGGAGTAAATGTCCTGTTTGGCGCCCTGCTGATTGTGGTTCTTGGCTCACTTACTGGCGAATGGTTTGGCGTAATGCAAAAATTTGATTTAGCTAAGAATTTTTATTTTGGGCATCAAGGCTATGAGTATTTAGATTTAGGAAGATTTTGGCAAATTCTACTTTTTGTTGGTTTGCTGCTCTGGCTCTATCTTATGATAAGGGCATTGCGTCCCGCATTAAAAGCAAAAACCGATAATAAGCAGTTGTTGGTGCTTTTCGTTATAGCCTCCATTGCTATTGCTGCCTTTTATGGCGCTGGCTTGATGTATGGCTATCAATCCCACTTATCGGTTGCAGAATACTGGCGCTGGTGGGTGGTTCATCTTTGGGTAGAAGGATTTTTCGAGGTCTTTGCAACAACGGTGATTGCTTTTGTTTTGGTGAAATTAGGTCTTATAAACATAAAACGAGCAACGCAGGCAGCTTTATTTACTGCAATAATATATCTACTAGGTGGAATAATAGGAACTTTCCATCACTTATACTTCGCCGGAGTCCCAACCTCAGTAATCGCTTTGGGAGCTTCTTTCAGTGCCTTGGAAGTAGTGCCGCTGGTCTTAATTGGCTTTGAAGCTTGGCAAAACTATAAATTGACAAAAACGAGCGAGTGGATTAGAAAATATCGTTGGGCAATATATAGCTTCATTGCTGTTGCGTTTTGGAATTTAGTCGGAGCGGGGCTTTTCGGATTTTTAATCAACCCGCCAATTTCACTTTACTATTTGCAGGGCTTAAACACTACCCCCGTTCACGGACATACTGCTCTATTTGGCGTATATGGTATGCTCGGTATTGGCTTGATGCTCTTTGTTTTGCGTGGTATGACGATACAAAGCGAGTGGAAAGAAGGCATTTTAAAATATTCTTTCTGGTGTTTTCAAATCGGCTTAATGTTGATGGTGCTGCTCAGCATTCTCCCAATCGGCATTAATCAAGTTTTTGCTTCTGTTGAGCATGGCATGTGGTTTGCACGTTCTATGGAATTTATGCAAGAGCCAGTGATGCAGACTTTGCGCTGGCTTCGTTCAATTGGAGACACAATTTTTGGATTAGGTAGTTTAGGACTAATTTATTTTGTAGTTGGCTTAAAAACTGGCTGGTCATTAAAAAAATAAATTGATTGACGAAACAATTTGATTGAAAAAAATGCCCTACATTTTGAGAATGCGGGGCATTTTTTATTGTTATTCTCAGCGTTTCTGAACTGTGATTAAATAGATTTTTTTTCACTGATTCTCCTGTCATTTTCAACGAAATGAAAAACGACAGCGAAAAACAGTCAGCTAAGTTACATTTTTAAAATGGAACTGAAGCCTTTTTCTATTTGATTTGAAATTTCCTCAGCAATGCACATAGCTTTTGCAGCATCTTCCGCGCTCACAGCTATTGGCTTGCCTTCAAGAATTGATTCTGCGAAAAGTAACTGCTCCTCAGCTATTGCATTTTTGTCAGCGATTTTCGGCTTTTCTAAAACAATTTTTTTATTGTTATGCCCAAGTTCAAAATCAAACTGATCTGATTCGTCTTTATCCACTAAACGATAGCACTCTAACTCTTTTTCAGCAAAATCAATAGAAAAATACGCATTTTTTTGGAACATTCTCATTTTCCTCATTTGCCTCATCGAAATACGCGAAGCAGTGAGATTTGCCACAGCGTTATTTTCAAAGCTAATTCTTGCGTTTGCTATATCTATTGTATCTGTAAGAACAGATACACCATTTGCTTGAATGCTTTTTACTTTTGATTTTATGAGCCAAAGAATGATGTCAATATCGTGGATCATCAAATCTAAAATAACAGAAACGTCTATTGCACGCGGCTTGAATTGGCTTAAACGATGCGCCTCAATAAAAAGAGGATTAACACTATAGTTTGAAAGCTGCGATAGTCCGGGATTAAACCTTTCCACGTGCCCAACTTGGACCAGAACATTTTTTTCATTAGCTAATTTAATGATTTCTTTAGCTTTTGCATAGCTATCGGTAATTGGTTTTTCAATGAAGCAATGCACTCCCTTTTCAATGCACTCCAAGGCATGCTGAAAGTGAAAGGAGGTGGGGGTGGATATGGTAGCAGCATCAGCCAGGCTTAGCGCTTCTTCAATGGAATGAAAACATTTGCAATCCAAACTATTAGCCAAAAAATGCGATTTAGAATAATCAATATCATAAATTCCAACAAGCTCTGCTTTCGAACATTTTTTCCACAATTTTGAATGAATTGTCCCCAGATGACCGGTTCCAATAACTACGATTTTAATTTTTTTATCCATTATTCGATCTAAATTTTATATTTCAAATTAAAACTACTATTTTTGTAAAATTATGATTGTAAATTGAGTAAATTAGCAATAAATTATTAATAAATAAAAGAATCAGTGGGAATAATGTCCAAAATATTTTCCAAATCATTATCGGTTTTTAACATTCTTTCTAACGATATAGCGATAGATTTAGGAACAGCGAACACTTTAATCTGGAAAAAAGGAGAAGGCGTAAAGCTGAATGAGCCCTCAGTTGTTGCTTTTGACTACGCTAATAAAAGTATAATTGCTGTTGGGTTCGAAGCGCAAGCTATGATTGGTAAAACACACCGTAGTATAAAAATAGTTAAGCCTTTGCGAGATGGGGTGATTGCCGATTTTGAAATTGCAGAAGGAATGATGCGTGCTTTTATAAGAAAAGCTACTACGACTTGGCAAGCTGCGCGTCGTATTGTGGTCTGTGTTCCTTCTGGCATTACAGAGGTTGAACGAAGAGCAATCCGCGATAGCTGCGAACACGCCGGCGCAAGAGAGGTCTATCTTATTGCTGAACCAATGGCAGCAGCTATTGGGGTAGGGCTAAACGTTAATGATTCAAATGGTAACGTAATTGTTGATATTGGTGGCGGAACAACCGAGGTTGCTGTTATCACATACTCAAGTATAGTGAAAGCCAGGTCTATACGCGATGCAGGCGATGAAATGACTGAGTCTATTATAAGATATTTCCAAGAAAAACATAATTTTTTAATTGGAGAAAGAACAGCTGAAACAGTTAAGCATCAGGTTGGCTCTGCTCTTCCTTTAGAAAAAGAAATTGAAGTTGAAATAAAAGGGCGGGACAAAATCTCTGGCATCCCAAAGAGAATACACACAAATTCAAAAGAGGTGCGCGAAGCTATCATCGGCACAGTAAACAAAATCGTTGAAACTATTATTCAGCTTTTGGACGAAACGCCACCTGAGCTTTCTGCTGACATTTTAGACAGAGGAATAATTTTAACCGGCGGCGGTGCTAACCTTATTGGACTTGACGAGCTTATTAAACGAAAAACTCAGCTTGCGGTTGCGGTTGCTGAAGAACCACTTACTTCTGTAATTAACGGAACTGGCAGAGTGATTGATAAGCTTAGTGAACATTCTAACGTGCTTATAAAATCTAACAGATATTGATAAGGCTTAATAGTCAAAAAACCACCTTGAAATGCAAAAGCTTTTTAATTTTATAACAAGATACAAAATATACTTAACTTATCTTGCGCTTACAGTTGTTTCCTTGTCTTTGATTTCACTTGGAGATAGCGGAAAAATAGGTGGTTTCCGCTCTATTGTAATTGGCTCGATTGGCTGGTTCCAAAGCACTTTCTCTTGGATTCCTAATCCAGTTGCTTTAAAAAATGAAAATCAGGCGCTTAGAGATCTTAACTTAAAGCTTTCTTCTGATGTAACTAAAATGCAGCATTCTCTTCTTGAAAATGAAAGATTAAGAGAGATTATTGGTTTCCAAAAAAGATTGAATTATAGCTATGAAACTGCTGAAATTGTTGGGCGAGTTACTACTGATATGCGTTACTACGTTACAATCAATAAAGGCGCCAAAAGCGGAATTGAAACTGGAATGTCTGTAAGAAGTGATGCTGGCTTAGTTGGATTGATTGTCGCAGTAACTAATAATTACTCCGCTGTTGAGCTTATAACAAACCGCAACGTAAAAATTTCTGCGAAAAATTTGCGTAGCGGAATATATGGAATAGTCGATTGGGAGGGGGGCAATTATTTTTACTTGAACAACATCCCCCGTTCTTTCGACATCAAAGTTGGCGATTTGATTGCCACCTCCAATTTTAGCAATAAATATCCGGACGACATCCCGATTGGAGAAATAGTTAGATTTTATGAAGAAAAGGGAGGGCAGTTTTTGAAAGTTCTTTTAAAGCCAACTGTAAACTTTTCTACGCTGGAGCAGGTGTTTGTTGTTAAAAAAATCCCAGACCCGGAAAGAAACGAGTTAATAAAACTAATAGAAGAAAAATTTAGGGCAAGAAGGACAAATTAAATGAGGATAGAAATTCAGGAGCAAAGTAGTAGCACTCTAATGAGTTACCGCTCAATTGGATACTCTATTATTGCTCTTTTTATGTTCGTTGTGCATTTAGTTTTTCTCGACTTTATTAGCATTGCGGGCATTACTCCAAATCTTTTAATCATTCTTTGCGTTTTTATTGCGCTTTTTGAAGGGCAGTTTTTTGCGATATTTGCGGGCTTTTTTATTGGCTTGCTATTCGATTTTTTTTCCGGCGATATTGTTGGTATTAATGCGTTTACAAAGATGACAACTGCATTTCTTGCCGGTTTTTTCTATCGTGAAAATAAAATTGAGCAATATATTAAAAGCTACAATTTTTTAATTTTAGTGTTTTTCACTTCATTTGTCCATAACATTATTTACTTCATTTTCTATATTAAAGGCACCGATATTTCCTTTATCAATTTCTTTTTAAAGTATGGGCTGGCGTCATCTTTTTATACAACCGTGATTTCTGGCTTTGTTCCATTTATCAAATTGCCGCGTAAACCCATTGTAAAGCAATATTAAAATTAATTTTCTTTTTAAGCGTAGATCGCAATATAAATTTAGTATAAGTTCTTTGATTTGACTATTAATGAAGCATTATAAAAAAAAATTAAATATTTTTCTTTTTTTACTTGTATAGAATAAAAATTGTTCGTAATTTTGTAATCTTAATTGATCCAGTAGCTCAGGGGTAGAGCACTTGACTTTTAATCAA
>LSQX01121738.1_pt1 | contig 19728 bp, 15 predicted proteins | sample 654561 | NCBI WGS metagenome assembly LSQX01 (sample SAMN04489861, study PRJNA283612) | anaerobic digester metagenome | isolation source: 4 biogas reactors fed with cattle manure at either 37C or 55C with and... | place: Denmark: Kongens Lyngby | collected 2014
TTCCACATGACCCAGAGCGGTCCGGCAAGACAAATGGACGAATAAGCACCACTGATCAGGCCGATCATCATGGGCAGCGCAAAATGCTGGATGCTTGGGATATCGTAAATAACCGAAAAGATATACGCCACCGTTACGGCGCCAAAAGTGCAAAGGCTGGTATTGATGGAACGGGAAAGGGATTGGTTGATCGACAGGTCAACCAGGTCCGCCAGCGGCATCTTTTTGGCGGTCAGCCGTTCATTTTCACGAATCCGGTCGTAGATGACAATGGTATCGTTGATCGAGAAACCCAAGATGGACAGGACAACGGCCACCAGAGATTCGTTGATCGGGATCCTGCAGATTACAAAAACAAAAAAGGCAACCACGACATCGTGGAAAAGCGCCACCAGAGCCATAACGCCGGCGGAAGGTCCGGACATGCTGCGGAAGCTGAACCAGACATAGGCTACGATCAGCACCGAGGTGATTAAAATCGCCCACAAACCTTTGGTAAAAAGTTCACGACCAATGAAAGGATTAACCATCAGCGCATTGCCATACTTGAAAGTGGTGTCGGGAAAGGTTGTTTCAAGGGCTTGCTGCAGGGCAATTTGTTGATCCGGGGTCAGAGCCTCGTCACCGGCAACATTGATCACCAGATTGCGTTCATCGCTGCCCAACGCGTGGGTTTCCTGACAGGTGACATCAATGCCGATGGCCTTACTAATGGCGGATTCGGCTTTGGCCAAATCAATCTGGCCGGTAAAGGAATATTTGAGAATGCTGCCGCCTTTAAAGGTAATATCGAGTTTAATGCCATTAAAGATTATTGCCAGCACGCCGATCAACAGCAGCAGGCATGAGATGGCAAAAAACTTCTTGCGGTTCTTATAAAACTTAAACATTGGCCTTCACCCTCCTTGCACCATAAAGCCAGGGATTGCGAAGAGGCTTGAACTGGCTGAGTGAACCGATCATCACCCGCGAGGCAACAACGCCGGTCAGACCATTGAGGATAACGCCAACCAACAGCGAGTAGCCAAAGGAGAGCATGGACCCGGAACCGAAAATCATGAGAACGATCGCGGCAATGGCCACGGTGACATTGCCGTCGATGACCGAGGAAAGGGCACGATCAAAGCCATTGGTCAGCGCAACGGTCAGGCTGGCGCCCTCGCGTAATTCCTCTTTAATGCGCTCTGAAATGATGACGTTGGCGTCCACACCCATACCGATAGAAAGAATAACACCGGCAATTCCTTGCAATGTCAGCGTCTGTTGCGGGATCGAGATGGCAAGAAGAATTCCGACGACCTGTCCCAGCAGCGACCAGCAGGCAATAAAGCCCGGCAACCGATAATACAGAAGCATGAAAAGACAAATCAGAATAAACGCAACCAGTCCGGCCAAAGTCATGACGTTGAGCGCGCCGATTCCCATCGTCGGGCTGATCGAACTGCTGCTGATCGCCTCAAGAGCAAAAGGCAGTGCGCCGGCATTAATTTTTTCCGCCAAGGCGATGGCTTTTTCAACGGATCCTATGTCACTGATAATGGCGTTGCCGTCCTCGATTGCCGTGCGTACAACCGGTGCGGAAATTTCGGTTTCATCCATGGAAATGGTGATCGGTTGATTGATCAGCCTGGCCGTCGCTTCGGCAAAACGGGCTGCGCCTTCCGGCTTGAATTCGAGACTGACGGCAGGTTGGTTGTTTTGATCAAAAACCGCGGCGCTTTTGACAACATCGGCGCCGGTCAATACCACGGTGCCGTCAGGCTCCTTAAACGTAAGCAAGGCCATTTCGCCCAGTTCATCCAGAGCCTTGGCCGGATCAAAATCTGTTTCATCCGATTTCCAAGGATAGCGAACAATAATCCGACCGTTGGTTTCATCGACCGTTACATCACGATCCAGAATGGACAGATTATCCATACGCAGTTCAATAATCGAACGGGCGGCCGCCAAGTCCGTGGCGGTGGGCACGCCCTCATAATCCTTGGGCGCGAAAACCGCGTCAACGCCACCCACAATATCGATGCCAAATCGAATTTGTGACACGCTGTGTAGCTGCAAATACTCGGATTTACCCGGAATAGGGATCCGGAGGCCGGTTATCGCCAGAATCAGGCAGACCAAAATAATACCGGCAACAATGAAAAATGTCCGTGGTTTGGCCTGAGTCCTGCTTTTCATAAAGGATCGTTTAGCCATAGATTGTCGTGCACGTCCCTTCCTTGATCTCGATTGAAATGACCGCGTTTGATTCGATCCATTTCATATGCAAGTATACATTATAGGCATATGTCGCCGAAATCCTCAAGGGAATTTTTCTTTTCCCATGCAAAACGCCGTCCCTTTCATCAGATTTTCGGAACAGGACGGCGTTTGATCAGCGGTTGAAGCCGTGTGGATTCACTTGAGCACCCGGCGGATGGTGACCAGCTTGTATTTGGGATTTCTGGACATATAGGCACTGACACGCACCTGAACCACCTTGCGGTTGGACGAGGAAGCGTGCATCATATAACCATTGCCGATATAGATGCCCAAGTGCGTGATTGAGGTTACCCCGTCTTTACGATGGTCAATGCAAATAATATCGCCGGGCTTCATATTGCTGTAGGAAACAGAAGAACCCACCTTGCCGTAACCATAGGATGTTCGGGGAAGAGTAATGCCGATCTGGCGGTAGATCCAGTAAACCAGACCGGAGCAATCAAACCCGCTCATGCTTGCACCGCCAAACACATATCGGACGCCTTTAGCCTTCATGGCCAAGTCCACAACCGTCCCACGGCTGCCGCTGTATGTTGTTCCGGCGGCGGTAGGCGGTTCCTTGCGGGTCAGATACTCTGAATAAACATATCCCACCTGTCCGGATGATGTTTTAACTCTGGACCAGCCATCGCCGATGCCCGTCCGGGTCAAACGGGTATGGCGGCTAAGCTTGGTAATCACCGCGGTGTCGGTCGAGGGTCCTTTGCGCAGATTCAAAGTGCTGACATCGACATAAACCGTTTGCTTGATGTCCTGAAAAACCATGTTCTTGCTGGTGAACTCGGCATAGACATAAGCGTCACGTCCATCGTAGTCAATGCGCATCCACTCTTGGCTGGCACCCGTGCAAACAACCTTGTCCCCCATCGACAAGCGACCGAGACTGGCAAAGTTTTTTGATGGACCCGAACGAATATTCAGCGGACCGGCGGTAATATAAAGGTTGTAATGAACATCTTCGAAAATAATTTGCTCAACCAAAATTCCGTTTGGTTTTTCAAAAATGACAGCGTCATCTTCATCTTCCTCTTCTTCATCTTCCTCGACACCGTCATCTCCGGCCGTCAAAGGCAACTTCGGAGTCAGAATAGGATTCTTGCCACGGGTGATCAGAAGGTCGTGAAGATCGCCCATTTCATCAAAGAAAACACCGGTCTCCACAGGTGCGTCAACAGGAGGTCGAACCTCGGAAGGCTCCGGCAGAAGCGGTTGGGGATCCAATTGAGATTACGAATCGGCCGACGACGCGGTAGATTGGATTTGGCTCTTCGGCTGTGTTGAAGAGTCGCGCCAAGCATCGGACAAGCCGAGCGGCTGACTGAGCACCGGTATGGCAATAATCAGAGAAAGCGGAACGACCGCCAGGAAAACTCGAAACCGGCGGGTCGTCGGCAAATGTCTGGACATGGTCCCTCCATAACAAACTTATAGAACCGATCCGTTTGGAACAGCTTAGGGATATTATACTGACATGTCCAAACGCAAGTCAACAATTCTACGGGGTTTTGTAGCGATTTGGCAATAATGTCTGAAGATCCCGGCTTCTTTTTTGTGCAATTTACCCAATTCTTGGCAATTATCAGAGATGAAGCCGTTTGCGGATTTCTTCGCGAATGGACTGACGCCGAGCCGCGGCCAGGAAAAAAGCCGCAATGGCCACGGTGGGAATCAGAACGAATAATGACCAGCCGAGCTGCAACCGGCCGGTCAGGTCAAAGTTGATAATCAATTCGATGCCCGTCGTCAGCAGGCCGGCCGAGACCAAAATCGCAGCCGGGATGGCAAATCCGGAAATCTTTCCGGCATTAATCAAGACAATGTTGAGAAAGATCAGACCACAGGTCACAATAACCATCGGCATGGCCAGCGTCAGAAACCAGCTGTCATTGCCTTGAAGTTTGGCGATTAACAGCAAGTAGAGAGAAATAGCCGGAACACCGGGCAAAAAAATCTTGATCACCGTCGGTTTCGAATATAGAAAATAAGGAACCAGAAAAACCCAGACAAGGGCCAGCGCACCGGCCACATAAAGACTCCAGGTCAAGACGCCGTCAAGAATAAAGTTGATGGCAAGGCAAAAGACGCCCGGAAAGGCTAGGATAATGCTCAAAACCGCCGCGGTGAACCGACGATTGATGCGAGCATAGATCGGATCCAACCGTTTCGGATAAGGCCGGGGCGCCTGATCATCATAAGGCTGGCGCGGATTTAACACCTCAACCCCGCACAGAGGGCAGGCTTTCTCCGACCGATCCAGCTCAACGCCACAATTTACACAATAAGACATCAGTCAACCTCCGGATATAATGTATTGCTCTCAACCCGAACCGGAATGCCCATGCGCACCAGTTCTTTGAAAAAAGCCCTTTGCGGATCGGTTTCGATCATCGTGCTGGAGAAACTGACCAGCAATTGATTGCCGGTGCTGACCACCGCGCAGTTGACGAGGTTGTAGTGGGAAGGGCCAAGCAGAAACTCGAAGCGCTCGACGGCTTCGGCCATTCCCACCGGCATATCAACCGCGCCGAGATTGGAAAGGGAGCTGGTAAATCGGCTCTCCCCGACAAAATGATACACCAAGCGCATAACCATGTTTTTGAGCGGCAACGGTGCCAAGCGCAGCAGGATGCTCCGCTCGGGACCGACATTGGCGCACATCAAGGCGTTCAAATATTTTTCATTAACCGTATAGCGCATAAAATGATGAACCAACCCGAGGATCTCTTCCAGCGTGTACGTGCCAAAAGCCGGCAAAATGCCCGGATTGGCGTACAGCGAGAAATTTCGAAGGGTTTTGGATGGATAGAAGCGACGGACATCAATCGGTATGGAAAGCCGGACCGGAGCCAATGTATTGTAGCCTCCTTGTTGCTGAATCCGGTATAGCTGGTACAGATAAACGCCGGCCAGAAATTCGGTGACACTGATTCCGTAGGAACGGGCGACGGATTTTACCCGATCCAACGGCAGAACGCCACTGATGATCTGCAGCCAGTGGCCGGGCATGATTGTTCCCTGCAAATGGAATGCTTTGGTTTCCCGGGGCCGATGAACCACCCGAAAATTCGAGTAGCGTTTGTAGGCGTCTTCCATTTCATCGCTATCAGCCGGCCGATTGATATCCAGCGCGCCGGCGCCAATACCGCAGAAATCGCCGCGCAGACGCAGATAGGCCGCCGCCAGCGTCTTCAGAAAAACCATCCCGCCGCTTCCGTCGGTCAAGGCATGAAAAAACTCCACCGAGATTCGCTTTTGATCGTAGCGAACGCGGAAGAGAAATTTTTTGATTTCCTTTCTGGTCCAAGGGCGCATCGGATTTTGCACATCCGGCTCGATCTTCGGTATGCCGTCATAGGATTCAAGATAATACCAAAACAAACCCCGCCGGAGTCGCACGGCAAAAAAAGGAAAACGCTTAAGTGTTGCTTCGAGCGCTTGCTGCAAGATGACCGGGTCAACCGGTTCGTGCAAAAGAACCGCCAATCGGAAATACCCACCATGCCGGGAACGCATAAGAACCGGATAAATTTTGGCGGCATTGTCCAGACGATACCAGTTCTTAGGCTGGGACGATTTTTTCTTATGTCTGCTCATCGCGAGTAAAGGGGGGTGTAATGGGCAGCCAAGCGAATGGCTTGGATCAAGCTGACCGGACTGGCGGTTCCCTGACCGGCAATGTCCAGCCCTGTGCCGTGGTCCACCGATGTTCTGAGGAAAGGCAGCCCCAGCGTCAGGGCGATGGTTCGCTCAAAGTCCAGTGTTTTGGTCGCGATATGTCCTTGGTCATGATAGAGCGATAAAACAGCCGCATAACGGCCGATTCCGGCCAGATGAAAGACCGAATCGGCGCTGATCGGCCCGGTGACATCCAGACCCTCGGTTTGGCAATCGGCAACCGCCGGAGCAATGGCCAGCATTTCCTCATCACCGAACAAGCCGTGTTCGCCGCTGTGGGGATTGAGCCCGGCCACGGCCAGTGTCCCTTCTTGGACACCCAGTCGTTTGAGGGCGGCGCAACTTTGCCGGATACCGTCACGCACGCGCTCTCGGGTTACCAAATCGCAGGCCTGACGCAGACTGACATGGCGGCTGAGAAAAAAAACGCGGAGTCCATGGGTCTCAAAAAGCGTCAGCGGGTTGCAGGTTCCGGTCAGGTCGGCCAAGATCTCGGTGTGGCCGATATGGGGAACCGCCGCGGCCCGCAAAGATTCTTTGTTGATCGGAGCGGTAGCCATGGCATCGGCCTGCCCCGAAGCGATCAGTTCGACCGCCGCGCGGATGTAATCCATCGCGCATTGCCCGGCCAAGGCCTGTACGGTTCCGGGAATCAGCTCATGAAGATCGGCATGAGCCAGGTCCACCAAGTTCAGAAAACCCGGCCGAAAGATAGCTTCCGATAATCGGTCGACCTTATGAATCATCAGCTTGGTTCCACAGCTTCTCAAGGCACGGGCCAGACAATAGGCATCACCTACGACCAACGGCCGACAAACCTCGGCGACGGTTGCGTCCGCCAAAGCCTTAACAACGATTTCCGGACCAATGCCGTTCGGATCGCCCATCGGAATAACAATGACCGGCAAGCCGCCATCTAGAAGCATAAACATACCTTTCATTCAATCGGTTTCCTCTATAGCTTAAAGGAATTGGCACGGGAATTCAATATAAGCCGGCCGGGTAAATTCGGACAACTTTCTTGATTGAAAGAGAAAATGAGGCCTTGACAAAAAAAACCGCGCTGACTATACTGTTCACAATCTGATATGACAAACCAGTGAGCAAGAGAAGTAAATCTGATGACCAATCACAGCGAGTGGCCGATGGTGCGAGGGTCATATGACGGATCAGATCGAATGGACTTGTGAGGGTGGCCCGAAAGCCGCGATCAGCGGTCAGTAGGCGTCAACGGGAGGCCGGCCCGTTATCCAGCGGACACGCATGGGGAGTGCGTGACAGAGTGGGCTTTGTCGACAAAGCCAATTAGGGTGGTACCGCAGGTGTATTCCTGTCCCTTCAGAATCGAAGGGGCAGGTTTTTTTTGCCCATGGCAGGCAACACGAGTTTTTGGGCACCGACAGGTGCAAACGAAAGGAGAAACGATATGAGCAAGATCCCTTATCACATTAACCTGACCGAAGACGAGATTCCGCGGCAGTGGTACAACCTTCGTGCCGATATGAAGCAGCAGCATGGCCCCTACCTCCACCCGGTGACAATGAAACCGGTTGTGCTCGATGACCTGCTTCCGATTTTTTGCCACGAGCTTTGCCTGCAGGAAGTCAATACGACCGACCGATACATTGACATTCCGGATGAAATACACGAGTTCTACAAAATTTTCCGGCCCTCCCCTCTGATTCGCGCCTACAATCTGGAGAAAGTGCTTGACACGCCTGCCAAAATCTACTTTAAATTCGAAGGCAACAATACCTCCGGCAGCCACAAACTCAATACGGCCGCCGCGCAGGCTTATTATGCCAAGGAGCAGGGCATAACCAGCCTGACCACCGAAACCGGCGCCGGCCAATGGGGAACCGCGTTGGCCATGGCCTGCTCTTATTTCGGCCTTGATCTGACGGTTTTCATGGTCAAAGTCTCTTACGAGCAAAAGCCGTACCGCAAGTCGATTATGGAGACCTTCGGTGCCGAGATCATAGCCAGCCCGAGTTCAACCACGGATATCGGAAAAATGATGTTGGCGAAAGATCCGGATTCGACCGGCAGTTTGGGCACCGCCATCTCGGAAGCCGTTGAGCGGGCAGTCAAAACACCGAACTGCCGTTACGTCCTCGGATCCGTGCTCAATCAGGTTTTGCTGCACCAATCGGTTATCGGTCTGGAAGCCAAACTCGCCATGGAAAAAATCGATGAATATCCGGATATCGTGATCGGCTGCGCCGGCGGCGGATCCAATCTCGGCGGCCTGATAAGCGCCTATATGGGCGACAAATTGACCGGTCGCGGCAATCCCTACTTCATCGCCGTCGAGCCGGCATCCTGTCCCTCCATGAGCCGCGGCCGCTATGCCTACGACTACTGCGACACCGGCCACATCACACCGCTGGCACCCATGTACACCCTCGGCAGCGATTTCCGCCCTTCCCCCGATCATGCCGGCGGTCTCCGGTATCACGGCATGTCGCCGATCCTCAGCAAGCTCTACCATGATGGCTATCTCGATGAGGCGCGTGCCGTCACCCAGACCAGCGTTTTTGAAGCCGCGGCCCTGTTTGCCAAGCACGAAACCATTTTGGCGGCGCCTGAATCCAGCCATGCCATTCGGGCGGCCATCGATGAAGCGCTTAAATGCAAAGAAACAGGAGAAGCCAAAACCATCCTTTTCGGCCTGACCGGCACCGGGTATTTCGATCTGTCGGCTTACACACAGTACCGAGAAGGCAAAATGACCGACTACATCCCCTCCGACGAAGATCTGGAAAGAGGTTTTGCCTCCCTGCCGAAAATTCCCGGCATTCAAGACTGACTCCGCAAACAAAAAGACCGTCTCGATTTACCATTCAGATCGAGACGGTCTTTGATTGTGGGAAATAAGAAACCCAGCCGGACTTTGATCAAGCATCCTCTATTGCCACCGCGCGCTCCACTTTCTTCTTGTGGTGTTTGACAACCAGATCGGCTAGGGTTATCCGATCAATGATCAGGCTGACGGCATCATCGATCTCCTGCCAGACGTCCAGCGTGGCGCAGGTGTCAGCATGGGGGCAACGATTGGGCGTGTCTTCCAGACAGGCAACCGAAACCAGGCTGCCTTCGATCTGACGCAGGATCGCACCTACCGTCAGTTCTTTCGGATCTTTGGCCAAGCGGTATCCGCCTTGCGCGCCCCGGCTGCTTTTGACAAAACCTGCCCGGCTCAGACCCGAAATAATCTGCTCAAGATATTTATCCGATATATCTTGGCGATTGGCAATGCTTTTGATCGGGATCGGTTTCCCGTCATCATTGCACGCCAAGTCCAGCATCAGCCTCAGGGCGTAACGTCCTTTTGTCGATATTTTCACGAGCTCACTCTCCTGACTTTTGAAAGTATAGCAGAACCCATCATGATTAATCAAACGACAACGTTGATAAATATCGCTCTCCGGTGTCGGGGAAAATAACAACAATGGTCTTGCCGGTCGCCGCCGGCCGCCGGGCAATTTGGGTCGCCGCCCAAAGTGCCGCGCCGGAAGAAATACCCAGCAGGAGTCCTTCGCTTCCGGCAATTTCACGGCTTGCGGCGATGGCGTCATCGTCCGTGACCGTGATGATTTCATCGTAAATTCCGGTGTTCAGCACCTGAGGAACAAAACCCGCCCCGATACCCTGTATGTTGTGTGAACCTCCTCTGTTTTCCGACAAAACCGGTGAGTCGGCCGGTTCCACCGCAACCACCTGCAGGGCAGGGTTTAAGCCTTTTAAGAATTCGCCGGCTCCGGTAATGGTACCGCCGGTACCGACACCCGACACAAAATAATCAAGATTTCCCCCCGTATCCTTCCAGATTTCCGGACCGGTGGTGGCTCTGTGCGCCGCCGGATTGGCCGGATTGGCAAACTGATCGGGCAGGACGGCGCCGGGCATTGTCGCCAGCAATTCCTCGGCCTTGGCGATGGCGCCCTTCATTCCTCGAGCACCGTCGGTCAACACCAGTTCGGCACCATACGCCGCGAGCAGATTCCGTCGCTCAAGGCTCATGGTGTCCGGCATGGTCAGGATGACGCGGTAACCCCGGGCGGCAGCCACCGCCGCCAATCCGATGCCGGTATTGCCGCTGGTCGGCTCGATAATGGTGGATCCCGGACGCAAAAGCCCACGGGCCTCGGCATCCTCAATCATGGATTTGGCAATGCGGTCTTTGGCGCTGCCCGCCGGATTAAAGCATTCCAGTTTGCCAAGAAGCTCCGCGTTAAGCTTGTGCTTTTGGGCATAATTACCCAGCTTCACCAGAGGCGTTCCGCCGATCAGTTCCGTCATGTCGTTATAAATACGTGCCATAAGCACCTCCGGCATACTATTGATATCATATATGTTTTGTAGATGATCCGAATCATACCGTCTCCCCTGCCGATTGTCAATTTGAGCGCACCATCGGCAATACATCTTTGTCCACCCGAAGCAGGGCGCGCCAATGGCGGTTACTATTCAAACGAAATGAAAGCTGGTATACTGTTTTGGCTGATTTTGTCCGATCAGCCAGGAGGACTTTTCATGAACCCAACCCTCGGCGCCGAGGTGGCGCGCCGCAGAACATTCGCCATCATTTCACATCCGGATGCCGGAAAAACAACCATAACCGAAAAACTGCTGCTTTACGGCGGTGCCATTCATCTGGCAGGCACGGTCAAAGGACGCAAAGCCAGCCGGCATGCCACATCGGATTGGATGGAGATCGAAAAGCAGCGTGGCATCTCGGTTACCTCATCGGCCATGCAGTTCGAATACAACGGTTTTTGCATCAACATTCTGGACACGCCGGGACATCAGGATTTTTCCGAGGACACTTACCGGACGTTGGTCGCCGCCGATGCCGCCGTCATGCTGATCGATGGCGCCAAGGGCGTCGAAGCGCAGACCATCAAGTTGTTTACGGTCTGTCGCCAACGCCGCATCCCGATTTTTACCTTCATCAACAAAATGGATCGGGCCATCAAAAATCCCTTTGACCTGATGGACGAATTGGAGAAAGTCCTTGGCATCGGCTCGGTGCCCATTAATTGGCCGATCGGCACCGATGGTGATTTTAAGGGCGTTTTCAACCGAAAGCACAATCGTATCGAACTGTTTGACGGTTCAAAAGGCGATCATGGCGCCAGCATGGTCAAGGTCAAGGTTGCCAGCACCGAAGACCCGAAGCTGTCGGAGCTCATCGGGCAAGATTATCAGGAGCGGCTGATGGCCGAAATTGAGCTGTTGGATATTGCCGGTGATGAGCTGGATATGGAGCGGGTGGCCGCCGGCGAGTTGACCCCGGTATTTTTCGGCAGTGCTGTTACCAATTTCGGCGTCGAAGCGTTCCTGAACGAATTCCTGGCCATGGCGCCACCTCCGGTGGCTCGGCAGTCGACCGCAGGACCGATCCAACCGGATGAGAACTTTTTCAGCGGCCTTGTCTTTAAAATTCAGGCCAACATGAATCCGGACCACCGGGACCGCATGGCGTTTATTCGGATTTGCTCCGGCCGTTTTGAAAAAAACATGGAGGTTCGCCATATCCGTTTAAATCGGAATGTCCGACTGGCGCAGCCCCAACAATTCATGGCTCAGGATCGCAATCTGATCGAAAGCGCCTATGCCGGCGATATCATCGGTATTTTCGATCCCGGTCTGTTCCGGCTCGGCGATACACTGGTCGAGGGCAACCGCACATTTGCTTTTGAGAGCATACCGATTTTCCCGCCGGAAAATTTCGCCCGGGTCTCTCCCAAGGATTCCATGAAACGCAAACAATTTCTCAAAGGGATTGAACAGCTGGCCGAGGAAGGCGCCATCCAGCTGTACAAGCAGCCGGACATCGGCACCGAGACCTATATCATCGGCGTTGTCGGTGTTTTGCAGCTGGACGTTCTGGAATACCGCCTCAAGACGGAATATGGCGTGGACATCCGTATGACCGGATTAAATTACCGGCACGCCCGCTGGATCCGGCCCAAAGAAAGCCGCCGGCCACTACCGCAGCCAGACAAAATTAACATGACCAGCACAACCATGCCGGTGCTGGACAGAGAAGAAAACCCGGTGCTGCTTTTTGAGTCCGAATGGGCCATTGACTGGGTACTGGAACGCAATGACAACCTGGAGCTGATAAGCATCCATGATCGATAATCATCGGCTTAGTCCAACCGGCCGCCCAAAAGATCGCGGACCGTCTGTTTCATGTCCTCTTTATCGATGACCTTGGAATGCCGGATCTCCCGCTTTGACAGGTCTTGGAGTGTCGGCGGAATTTCATGGCCGCTTTCTTCGGCCAATTCTTCCAACAGGTGGGAGTCGCTCCGTCCTTTGCTGTAACCTCGCCCAAAAATGGCATCCCCGACCGCCGCGCCGAACTTAAGCGGGCTGGCGGTGGAAACAAAGACCGTTTTGCTTTGATCTCCGGAACGGGCGGCATAGCGGCTGTACACGTTGAATCCGACCGCGGTGTGTGTGTCCACCAAATGGTCGGTGCGGTCGTAGACCTCCCGGATGGTTTTGAGTGTTCCGCCTTCATTGGCAAAGCCACCGACAAAAATGTCCTGCAGGCTGTGGAGCGTAGCCGGATCGACCTGATAAAAGCCCTCCCGCTGAAGCTGTTGCATCCAGTCATTGACACGCCGGCTGTCACGCCCGGTCATCTCAAAGAGCAACCGTTCCAAATTACTGGAAATCAGGATGTCCATTGAAGGGGAATTGGTTTTGAAAAAGTTGCGGCGGCGATCATAAAGGCCGGTGCGAAAAAAGTCCGATAGCACCCTGTTTTTATTGGACGCGCAAATCAATTTACCGACCGGAAGTCCCATGCGGTGCGCATACCAGGCCGCCAAAATGTTGCCGAAATTACCGGTCGGAACAACGATATTGATTTTCTCGCCGGGCTCAACCTTTTCTCTTTTGATCAAATCGGCGTACGCGGAAAAATAATAGACAATCTGCGGAACCAGTCGCCCCCAGTTAATGGAGTTGGCCGACGATAAAAGAATCCCCTTTTCTTGCAGCTCAAGGCCCAATTCGCGGTCGTTGAAAATGGCCTTGACGCCATTTTGAGCATCATCAAAGCTGCCGGATACCGCAAAAACATGGCAGTTATCGCCTTCCTGCGTGACCATCTGCAGGCGCTGGGCTTCGCTGACACCCTGATCCGGATAAAAAACAATCACCGATGTGCCCTCGACATCCCGGAACCCTTCCAGCGCCGCCTTTCCGGTATCTCCCGATGTGGCGGTCAAAATACAGACCCGGGAGCGGTCTCCGGTTTTTTCGACGGCCGCCTTCATCAGATACGGCAAAAGCTGCAGGGCGATATCTTTGAAAGCCGCCGTCGGTCCGTGCCATAATTCCAGAATATATTCCCGGTCGACATACTGGTTGAGCTGAAGCAGCGGCGCCGGCGCCGGGGAAAAGCGTTCTTCACTGTAAGCCAAATCGACGTACTCCGTAAGCTCGGACCGTGAGTAATCTGTCAGATATAACGCAAGAATGGCAACCGCCCGCTCGGCATAATCAAGATCCGCCATACGGGTTATTTCATCCAACTCCAAAAGTGGGATCTCGACCGGAACCAACAGGCCGCCATCCGGCGCGATGCCCTGCTTGATGGCTTCAGCCGCCGAAAATCTGGTGGTGCCGCCCCGTGTGCTGATGTATTCCATATCAAGAATCCTCCTTGAATCAATAACCCATCTGGTTCAGACGATTGCGGGCATAACCGGCAATATCCCTGTCCGGGTATTGGCTGATGACAAATTCATAGTATGGCTTGGCTGCGGCAAAATCCCCCAGCATCTGGTAGCACAATCCGCAATAGTAGGCGACTCCGCCGCCATAGGCGCGGGGATAGAGCGCATAGCCGGTCAAAAAATAGTCCAGCGCTTCTTCATAGACCTTGTCATTAAACAGATTCATGCCCAGCTTGCGATTGGCTTCGGCCGCTTTTTTGGCGATTTGTCCGATTAATGTTTCCACTTGGCGGCTCAGGCCGGTCGCATCGGTCTGCACCCCCGGCGCTGCGGTTTCCCCCGGGATTTCCGCCAACAGACTCCGCGCCTCAAGCAATAAATTGCCGGCGGACAGCACGTCCCCGTCGGCCTGAGCAACAGCTTGGCGATAAAGGTCGTCGGCCTCAAGCAAAGCTTGCTGGTCAATAGGCTGTGTAGGAGCGGTTGTGGGAATGGTCGTCGTGGCGGCTGTTGTGGTGCTTTCGGTTTGGCGCGAGGTTTCGGGGGGCGCTTCCCCGGTGCTTTCGGCAGGTGTTACGGGCGGTTCTGTTGTCGGCGATAAAGATGACGCGGTCGTATCCTCGGTGGCAAAATTTTTCTCGTAATCGGCCAACAGCCGTCCTATGGCTTCGTCCTGGTCCGCCCGGCTTGCCAATTGAGACAGCAGCCAGTCCAGCCGGGCGGTCGCCTCCTGCTGCATCCGGCGGGTTTCGTTGCTTTTGGCGATAAAACCGACCACAAAAAAGATCAGCAGGCCGGCGACCAGCAAGATCGCCAACACCGGCAGGGCCACGCGCAAATATTCGGCCGGCTCCCGTCTCATTTTGACATGGGTTTCGTCATCCTGGGCGTACTCCCCTTGGCGGATAACATCCTCCCGTTCGCGAGCGCTGGCCATGCGCATTTTGCTCCGGCGGCCGGTCTTCTCCAAAACCGGCGCCATGGTACTCATTCGCGGCGCCGCGGATTGTCCTTCGACGGCTCCCGGAGATCCGCCATCTGAACCCTCCGACAGGACCTGCGACGAATCGTTCAGTTTGGCCAGAGCATGTTCAGCCATCTCCTGCCAATCCGGTGTCAAGCCGGTGCCGATCGTTTTAAGAATCTGATGCCGGGCCTGTTCGGTCCGACCCATGGACGCCAGCACCAAGCCGTATAAAAGCCCGGACTGGGTAAAGTCGGGATAAGACGCGGCCAACTTGCGCAGGGCGATCAGAGCGATGTCGGCATTGTGGCCGTGCAGCTGCGTCAGGGCACGGTTGTATGTGTTTAAAGCGCGAGACACATCACCGGCCGGTGCGAAAGAAGAAACATCCGCATTTGTAAGCGGTTTGAAATGCCTGATCAGCTTGTGCCAGTCCAATCTTGCGCCTCCAAATCCTTCAGAATAACCCGCAGCCCGCCCACCAGATAAAGAGAGCCAAAAGCACACAGGGCGGCATGGCCTTCCTGCGCCAACCGTAAAGCCAGCTTGGCTCCTGTCAGTGGGGAATCGGCTGCGTAAATCGCGCCCTTGATATTATAACCGGATGATGACCGGTTGTGCAATCGTTCAACGCTTTCCCGCACATGGCCGGCCAGGGTCTCGGCGGGCAGCCCCCGCGGATTGTCCGGTCGGACGCAAACAAAAGCATGGGCGGGGCAGGCCGGATTGTCCAATACAGCGTCAATCATCCGGCGGTAATCCTTGTCCTCAAGCATTCCGGCCAAATAAACAACCGGCCGGCCGGGATGCAGTTTGGCCAACGTTTCCGCCAGCGCCTGACAACCCTGAGGATTGTGCGCTCCATCGATTAAGATCAAGGGCTGCTGCCGCAAAATCTCCATTCTTGCCGGCCACCGGGCGGCAGCAATGCCCGCGGCAACAGCCTCCGGATCGGCCAAACCGGTGGTTTGACACGCCCTGGCCGCCAAAAGGGCATTTTGCGGCTGATAAAGACCCAAGAGCCCGGTCTGAAAAATTTGCTCGGAACTCCGATCCTGAAAAACCTGGCCGTCCCGGCCATAACCCAGCACTTCGATGTCATTGCGACCGATCAGGTGAAGCGGAGCATGCTTTTTCTCACAGCACAGCCGGATGACACGCAAGGCCGCCTCTCCTTCTTCCTGCGCCAAGCCGAGTTCTCGCGGATCACGCAAAAAAACCGGCCGTTTCGATTTGATGATACCGGCTTTCTCGGCGGCTATTTCGGCCATGGTGCCGCCCAGCCGGTCGGTATGGTCATATCCCAGCGCGGTGATGATGCAGGCCAACGGTTTTCGGATGACATTGGTGGAATCCAGCCGCCCGCCCAAACCGGTTTCCAGCACGACCACCTTGCACCCGGTTGCGACAAAATGAAGAAACGCGGCCGCGGTCAACATTTCAAACTCGGTGGGGTGCTCATACCCCTCCTGCTGCATCTGCTCGACGGCCTTCCGGACGAGGGTCATGACTCTGGCAAAGTCGGCCCGGTTGATCTCGCCGGCGCTTTCATCCTCCTGAAGGGCCGCCAGGCCGTCCCGGCCGTCGATCACACGGATCCGCTCGGTCAGCCGGACAAGATAGGGCGATGTGAAAACACCGACCCGATGGCCCGAGAGCGCCAGTATATTGGCGCAATAAGCACTGACCGAACCCTTGCCGTTGGTTCCGGCCACGTGAAAGCAGCGCAGTTTCCTCTCCGGATTTCCCAGCAGTTCAACCAAACGGGTGATCCGATGCAGCCCGAGACGAATTCCAAAGGATGTCGCCGACGATAAATAAGATCGAGCTTGAGCAAAGTCCACGACCGATCACCTCGAAGAACGGGATTTTTGCCGAAAAACAAAAAATTTGCTGATGACATAATTGCCGACCACAACCAAAATCTGAGTCAGCAGTTTGGCTACCTGAAGACCTTCGTCACCCGGCCGCAGATGAATGACATCGGTAAAGCCGATCAGATTATAAAGCAAATACATGCCGCCTATCTCGAAGGCCAAGGAAACCATTATCCGGGAGGAAAGAAATTTCCACATTTCCTGCCAAAGAGGGCCCCGGGAACGAAAGACAAAAATCCGATTGGCAAAAAAAGCAAAGATCATGGCGGCTAAGATGGCCGGCGCGGTCGAGAACCACCAGTCCTGACTGCCGAAAACCTGGTTCAACAAATACATGACGACCAGATTGACCAGCGTCGTCAGCCCGCCGACGATCAGATAGACCAGAACTTCGCGATTAAATACTGCCTTGATCAAACGTCGGATGTCCGGGCGCGCGGGCACGTCAATCCACCCTTCGAATGTGCGGGCGCTGGGGTTTTGACAAGTTCTCCAATCGACGCAGCCGAGTCAGCAGCCAGACAATCAAACCCAATAAGATCAGACAAAAAATGCCAAACAAGAACGTCATGAGCTGCCACGCCCCTAAAACGCCCGGTTCTGAGGTTTCGGCGGGTGTTGTGGGCGTCGGCGTCGTGGCAACAGGATCTGTTTCCGGCGTGGTCGCCGAAGGTTCTGTGGGCTCTGTGGGAACCGGCGCGTTTTCTTGATAAGGAATCAGCAATTGATTGTTCCGGTCGTAAAGATAAAACCGCCGGCCGCCGTCCCCGCCCATCAAATACACCAAATACTCGGCATCTCGTCCCTCCGGCTCCGGTCGCTGCCAGACCTTGACCCATTGACCTTCAACCAGCATCTCGGTCTCAGTAAACCCCGGCGGGATGTCAACCGAGCTGTCCAGACTCAGGATCGGCCAGGTCAGCGCCGGCAAACTGATGGTCAGAAAAGGAAGATAGGTGCCATCCTGATCCGCATAGTAAAAGCCGGACGCTCCATCATCTCGGATCAAATAAAACAGCGTCAGATCGCCTTTCAAGGATTTGTAAGCCGGTACATTGCGCCCGTCCATTTCCTTGACCGTGCTGTAAAAGCCAGCCGGTACGGCAACGCCTTCGGGCAGATCGGACACCGAGAATGTATCGTCGCCGGGACCGGGAACCGTAACAGCCGGCGTCGGCGACGGACTGGGCGACGGCGTTGCCGTTGGTCGCGTCACCACGATGGTATAGGTTCGTTGATCGCCGTTTTCCGCGGTCACCGTCAGACGAATGGTGTTCTCCCCTTCACTGAGCTTGACCGTACCGCCGCCCTTGATGCTGGCCTTGCTGTCGGTAGTGGCGGCGCTGACCAGGATCTTGTCGTCATCAACCCCCACCACAGCGGCATAATTGCGCGTGTCCGGGGAAAAAGACGGCGATAAGGTTCCCTTACTGATCGTCAAAGATTTCAAGGTGTTGACATCGGATTGTGGCACAGGGTCGGAAATGGTGAACGATATCGATGAACGTGCGGGCTTGTCATCATGATCATCGTTGATTTCAATCTCTGTCACTGCAATCGTGGTCGTGGTCGGGTCCCTCGTCGTCGGATCAATCGTCGGTTTTAAAGCCTTAAACGCCAGCGAAAAAAGCTTTGTCGACGATACGTGTGTGCTGCCAAATGCCACGGCTTTAATCTGATTGTCGGCAAACCGATTCACATCGACGTGTTCTAAAGCGGTTACCAGATTTTTCGTACTATCGCTTTTGGGCAGGAATTCTAAATAATCGGGTTCATACTCGACCACCACATCATAGTTTATAATGTCAACAGCGGCATTGAGCGCAAAGGTGACGACGATGATTTGACCGGTTGTCGGGCTGCTTCGATTGGACAATATTTTTATCGACAGGCCGTCGGCCCGGACCGGAATACAAGCAAAATTAAAAAGAAGAACAGCCATCACAAACAGAATCGGCCATTTTTGTTTTTTCATAAGTTATCCACCTGCTCTTTTCTGCTCAAGGATATTTTTACGCAAAACATGACTGAATATTCGGGCAAGATCCGCGGATGAAATCCGACCGTTCCGGTCGACATCCGCAGCTGTTGAAAAGGCACCGGTCAGACTGGTTTTTCGCAGAACATGTGCGAAAGTTCTGCTGAGATCCGCCGATGAGATCCGGCCATCCCCATTGACATCGCCATAAAGAATCACGGTATATGACTTGACCACCGCGCCATTGTGGATCAGCTGAACCTGGCAACCGGTGCCCACCAGTCCGGTAACCACCCGTTGGTTTGTATCGATAATGCGAGCCGAACACCCTTGCGGTATGTTCAGGCCGGCCAGAACCTTGTCCGCCGTGTTGGCTTTGTCGACCGGATCAAGGCCGGTGAGCAGGTTGTCGCCAAGCTGGAGACCCCCGCGGGATGTTAATTCAAGGGGTATCGGTGCGGGAGTTGGTGTGGGCGTAGTAGACACCGACGATCCAGTCCCAGAAATCATTGCCGCTGGAAGCCAGTCGCAACTCCGTATTGAACAGCTTGCTGAAGTTGATATCGGTGCCCTGGGTTCCTTCGTCCACAGGACTGCTGTCCTGGTCCAGATAATTCTCGCCATTAGTGCTTTCGGCATAGAAACTCTGCGATGACAGCGTCGCCCAGTCCATATCCCAGTTCAGCTCGAGGATGGTCTGGTTGATGCGAATATTCTGATCGCGCTCGACATCGTCGAGTATCTTGCGGTCGTAGCGGCTGATATCGGCGGTTTCACCGACGAACCGGGCGACGTTGCTGCTCACATCGAGATAGGTGTGGCTGAGGCGGCCATCGAAGGGACCGGGTGGAGTCCAGACCAGAGTGGCGCGACCACCCCGGGTGCGGCTCAGCACATCCTTGTCGAGGGTCTCGTAGAACTGGTCATTGCTATTATTCTCGTCGTAGATGCCAGCGATGCGCAGCCCCATCTCGCCTTCGATCAACGGAATACTGATCCCGAATTCGGTATTGAACAGATCGTGCTGGCCCAGCGTGGTCTGTACAAAGCCTTCCACTTCGAACAGGTCCGGATTATTGGTGTGGACAATGATCGTTCCGGTGGGCGAGGTCTTGCTGTACAGCGTGCCCTGCGGACCGCGCAGCACTTCGACGCGCTCGACGTCGAACACGTCCAGCAGCGCGCCCTGCGGGCGGGCGATATAGACATCGTCCAGGTAGATGCCGACCCCGGGATCGACGCCCCACAGCGGGTCGGCCTGGCCGATGCCGC
>LSQX01217650.1_pt2 | contig 19726 bp, 14 predicted proteins | sample 654561 | NCBI WGS metagenome assembly LSQX01 (sample SAMN04489861, study PRJNA283612) | anaerobic digester metagenome | isolation source: 4 biogas reactors fed with cattle manure at either 37C or 55C with and... | place: Denmark: Kongens Lyngby | collected 2014
GCTATTGGGATTGGTATCCCATTCAATTTCAACAGGGGCTTTAAAAGTACACCAGCTATGATAATTAGGTTGTGCACACATAAACTGTAAAGCTGCGGGTAAGGAAATTACAGTTCCAAACACATGGGGATGCAACTCAATGTTGTTGGCAAACGCGATGGTCGCGATGCGTTTCATAGGGGTGATTCCACCTACTGCAGGCACATCAGGCTGTATAATATCACAGATTTGGTTTTGGATTGCCTCAATAAAACCTTGCATGCTGATTTCCTGCTCTCCTGCCGCAATTGCAATACTTGAACGTGCCCGTAATTCCTTGTAAGAAGAAAAACTATGCCAAGGCATGGGCTCTTCAAACCATTTTATTCTCTGTTCTTCCAGGAATGGAAGCAATTCAAGACACGTACTGATATTATAAGCTTGGTTAGCATCTACCATTAACTCAACAGAATCTCCGATTAATTCTCGGACTCGGGCAATACGTTTCTTATCTCTTTCCTTTCCAAATCCAATCTTCATTTTGATAGCTTTAAAACCGTGGGACATGATTTCGAGTATTTCCTTTTCCAATTCTTCCATGGAGTCCGGATGTTCTTCTTTATACGGTAGGCCGGAACCGTAAGGGTGGAATTCGTCAAAAAACTTACCACCTAATAACTCATAGAGGGGAACCCCTAGAACCCTACCTTTTAAATCCCAAAGGGCCATATCAATCCCGCCTAAAATGCTTACTGGCAGGCCTTTTTTTGTCTGAATTTTTTGCCATAGGTACTCAATTCTAAACGGGTCCTCACCTAGGAACCGTTCTTTAATATACGTTTCTACAATACGTCCGATTCCTCCAGCTGCAGGGCCATAAGCTTCGCCCCAACCATAGGCACCGTCATCCGTTATGACCTTAATCAATGTGACCGATCTGCTGTAATGCTTATCCACTGCATTGTAAAAAGGTTTTGACGGAAAAAAGGTAATAGGATAGGCTTTAATATCTGCTATTTTCATAATGCACCTCCAATAATTATTGCTTTAACAAGCAATATTAGCCTTCCAGAAATGTCTGACCTTATACTACCATCAACACTACTGAAGGCAAGGTAATTATTAGTAAAGCAAGATACGTGCCATTATAAAGGTATAAAAACAAGCCCGATAGCGAGCTGTATTTGCTAATGAACGTTTCATATAGCTACTTCCGGTGTTTCATTTTGCACTGGGCTTATAGATTGCAAACTGACCGATTTGAAAAAAGGACCAATCGATGTGATAACGAGAATAATAAAGATTCTGAAAAGCAAAAAAGGGTACCGCCAACTACTAATCTGATAATCTGGCGGCACCCCCTTACTCTCTTTCCGTATTGAACAGAGGCTGCTTGGCTTTTTACCCAGTATATTTCCATTGCGCCTTATGCTTTGCATGAAGGCCAATGGTCCATTGCTGTCAGAAACAACGAATTGTCATCAAAAAACTAATAGTTTTTCAGCTTATTGTAAATTGTGCAAAATAACTGTTTAATAATACTATAGGACCCGTTGAAATAACTACATGTAACTTATATCCGCTTTCTTACGGCTGACTGTTCTTTGATATTTAACATCCGGATACCCAATAGACATGCATGTAACTATTTCTTCATATTCCTTAAGCCCCAAGTACTTTTTAAGGTCGGTACATATTTCTGCTGCCAGTTTCAGATTTCCTACATAACACACCCCTAATCCGCACGAATAGGCCATTAATGCCATATGAGCAGCGGCAATACCTCCATCTAACGTATAATTACCACCGGGTCTGGTATCTGCCACTATTACAAGCAGCGCCGGTGCATTGAAAAACAGCAAATCCTGCCCTGTTTTTAGATACTCATCATATAGATAAGAAAACTTGTCCTTTTTCTGCTGCGTTAAGATGGAAGCCTCGCTGGGTGTATTCAGTACATATTCTTTTGTTCTGCGCATACAAAGCAGTTTAAATTCTTCCAACTTATTATCCAGCAGAATAAACCTCAGTGACTGGCGATTGCATCCTGTCGGGCTAAGCCTCCCTGCCTCCATTATGTATCTGATCTTCTCATCTTCGACCTTACGTTTCTGATACAGCCTGATACTTCTCCTAGTTTTCATAAAATTTATAACGTCCTCAGGCGATGGGTTAAATGGCTGATTATAACTTTGCATATCTTCCGGATAGCAATCTTCACTGCTAATAGCGCCCTTGGGGCAAGCAGCTATGCATTGAAAACAGGAAACGCAGCCGTTGTCCCTTTTTATGCAAGCCTTCTCCTTCACTTCAAGCACCATAAACGGGCATACTTTAGCACAAAGGCCGCAGCCTGTGCATCTTTCTTTATCGACTTTTATTTTCATGGGATACCGCCTTTCTCATGTATTTTTATAAAAACCTTATCGGTCCAGGCCAAATATTTTTTCCGTATTTGCATACAGAAGCTTTGCTGTATCGTTATCGTTTAAATTTAAATTGTATACTGACTTATAAGGATCATGATCAGCCATATCATAGGGATAATCAGATCCAAGCATCACTTTTTCGCTGCCCGCCAAGTCAACTAAGCATTTAAGGGCTCTGTCACTGTGCAGCACCGTATCAAAATAAAAATTCTTTTTGTAATAATAGGAGGGTAATTTATTAATATTTTCTTTTGGCTCTTTTCTTTCTACAAATCCATGGTCAAAGCGTCCAATCTGATAAGGAAGAAAGCCTCCCCCGTGGCAAAGCACAATCCTAAGACTGGGGAATTTATCCAACATTCCACTGAAGATCAAGTGGGCCGCCGCTAGAGTCGTATAAAGAGGATTGCCTACGAAATTATTCAAATAATATTTATCCATGAATTTCTGCTTCCCATACGCGAAAGGATGAATCAAAATAGTCATATCTTCTTCTGCAACTGCTTTATAAAATGGAATAAGCTCTTGTTCAGCTATCGTTTTTCCGTTTACTTCTGTTCCTATTTGAATGGAGCGAAAGCCGTATTCCCTGCTGATTCTTTTTAGCTCCTTAATAGCAGCTTCAGTATTTTGTAGAGGGACTGTGCCAATAGCATAAAAGCGGTCGCTGTGTTTCTCAGCAATTTTTTGTATCTCGTCATTGCAAATGGTAGCTACCTCTGTAGCGGTTTCAATGGGAAACTCATAATAGAACAATCGTGGCGATATGGAGATTCCTTGTTTAGCAATGCGGCCTTTGTCCATGTCCTTAATCCGGGTTTCCATATCATAAAAGCATGGTGCATAGGGATGACGCCCTCCTGTAGAAAAACTAATGTACTTACCATTTTCATCTTCCTTAATCGCTGCCCCAAAATCCCTTTTACCCAATTGGTCAATGAACCCTTTGGGCACAACATGGGTGTGCATATCGATTGCTTTTGAGTTTTTTTCCATTTCTTTTCCTCCATCCTTAAGTGTTTTATATCATAAAGAAAATAATAATAGTGGCTATAGGTACTAAAATGCAAATTTCATACCAATAGAACAACTGAACAATCAAGATAAGCATCCCAGACCCCAAGAGGTTGGAAGGGTTGTGGAAAAACCAAGGACGAGCGGAAATACCGACACTATCGTATATGTTACATCTTAAAGGCCATGGGAATAAGAACATTGCAGGATTGGTGGCCTTTGCAAGCGTATTATAGCCTCTTTACAGAAACTATGCAAACTATGACAAAGGCCAATCCTCAAGAATGAAAGGGCTAAAACTATCCTTGCATTAACCGTTATTCAACTTTCTCCAAAGGAAACTTCTGCTAACACCTAAATGTTTTGCTGCTTTCGTACGATTCCCGTCGAACCGTTCCAATGCTTCTTGGATAGCAGCTTCAGTAATTTCATCTATTGTGCCAAGGGAAAATATTTCGGCATTCTTTTTTGTTGTTGTTTGCCCTGTTTCCCGAAGTCCATGAAACAGTTCTTTTATATCTGCCTCGGTGAGCATCCTTCTTCCACTATAATAAACGAACATCCTTTCCACGAAATTCTGCAATTCTCTTACATTTCCGCGCCATTCATAATTATTTAGAAAGTTCTTAGCTGATTGATCAAACTTGAAAGATTCATCGGCTCCAAATTTTCCCTTGTAAATATCCATGAAAAAATCAATTAAATAAAGAATATCCTCTCGTCTTTCTCTAAGAGGAGGTATTCTGATATACAAAACATTTATTCGGTAAAACAAATCTTCCCTGAATAGGCCGTTTAGCGTCTGTTCATACAAATCTTTATGACTTGCGGCAATTATTCTAACATTTACGGACAACACCTTGTCGTCGCCGATTCTTCTTATTTCTTTCTCCTGCAGTGCACGTAGCAGTTTGCTCTGGCAAGAGAGAGGCATGTCCCCGATTTCATCCAGGAATAAGGTTCCATTATGGGCAAGTTCAAATAACCCTGGTTTACCCCCTTTCTTAGCACCGGTAAAAGCACCTTCTGAATATCCGAAAAGCTCACTTTCCAAAAGGTTCTCAGGTAAAGTTGCACAATTTATCGCATAGAATGGTTCATTGCGCCTCTTACTTTCATTATGAATTGATTGTGCAAACAACTCTTTCCCTGTTCCTGAATCTCCGTTTATAAGAACATTTGAATCATATTTACCGAATTTTCGGAGTAGTTCCTTTGCTGCCAAGATTTTATCGCTTATACCAATTATATTGTCGGTTCTATATTTTGCTATACTGCCTTTCTTTGATAATTCAGTGCGTATTTTTTTCTCCATTTGAATAACTTGTGTAACGTCTTTAAAATTAACAACAACGCCTTGAACTTTATTATTTGTGATTACTGGGACATAATCTGCCATTATTTTTATTTTTTCTCCAACCTCTAAAAACACTTGGTTTTGTTCTGTCTTTGCATTCAGCACTTCGCTTAGATGTTTATCGTTGACAATATTTCCGAAAGGCCTTCCAATTATCTTCCTACCGTCAGAAATTCCTAGTATCTTTCTTGCCATGGGATTTGCTAGCCTAATAACTTTTTTCTTATCTAAATATATAATTCCATCATGGGCACAGTCCAATATTGTATTGAGCTGATTTTTTTGCAGCAAAGCCCTTTCCCTTACCTTTATTAGCTTTATGCATTCTTTTATTTTCAAGTATATGGTATCATACCCTGTTTCCCACAAAACCCCCTTTCTTTGCAGCGTGTCGCATATCTCCATAGCATAAGCTCCACCGATTATTACTTCAAAGTCATTCCCACTTTTTATTATCTGTTCAATTTCGGTTGATGTTTTATACTCAGTTACATATAGGTCAACATCAAAAACAGTATTTAACAACTCTATAAGTTCTTGGTCCTTAGAGAGCAATTCACTTTCTTCATATAAAAGTAAGTTGACTTTATATTTGTTTCCTCTTACCTTATATAAAGCTCTAATTAGGTCGTGAAACGATTCTTGGGCATTTACAACAGGTATTTTCACCTTATTTTTTATTGCTTTGTAAGTAATACCCCTGGCTATTATTGCATCATATCCTTCAGCTTCAGCCTGTTTTGCAATATTAACTCCCTCATCAAAATAGCCTAGATATGTGCCAATTTTGCAATTCTTAAAACTTGATTCTATTAATTCTGTGCATCTTGCGAATTTTTCATAAGGACAAATAACTGCGATTTTGTACATAATGAACACTTCCCTTTACATAGTAAAAGATAGATTTCAATTATGTTCTATTTTATAGCATATCCGGAGTTTATGCTATACGAAAAAATTTACAAGAACATTTATAACATTACGATATCCCTTTACTATCGTCCTATATTATCTGGAAACTGATTCAAACTATACTTCATGCCTTGAAACATGTGATGCCAGTAGTAGAATTATTAAACAGAATATTGCACCGGAATAAAAAACTGAATCCACTCCCCAGAAACCGTAAAAGCATCCCATAATCATAGGTCCGACAGCTTGTCCTATGCGGAGAATCACACTGTTTACCGACATAAAAACCGCTCTATTTTCTTTCGGTGCATACCTAGCCACGAGGGATTGAATGCACGGAATATTTACTCCGTGGGCAATCCCATACGTAGCAAGGGGAATGATGTAAAACCACATTTTTGGGATAAATGGTATGGCTAGCAATCCTGCCCCGTATAGTATAGAAGCTAGCCTAATCAAATCATGTTCTGCAATACGCTTTACTATTCTGGAAAGCTGGGTGGCTGTTAATACTGCAGCCACAGACATTGTAGCCATAATAATACCTATCGCCATTGAGGATGCGCTAAAATATTCCGCCAAAAGAACGGGGAAATATGTAAAGAACGCACCATATAGGATAATATATGTTATCAACTCTACACCGAAGGTGGCCAATACCTTTCCTTTTAACAGGTTCTTAAATGAACTGGATACATATTCGTTTAGACTTTGTTGGTTTCGGCTTTCTGGGTAATTTAATGATATAAATGCCCAAAACCCAACCGGTATCCCAGTAAATTGAAGAATAAAGGGATAGTTCCATCCTAGCGTCGCTAGTGCACCGCCTACGACTGGTAAAAGACCCAGACCTATTGCTATGGTGCTTGCATAATATCCCAGAGCTTCGGTTCTTTGTTTACCATCATATAAATCACTGATTATGGTCACGTTAAGCGTTGATATGACTGCAGCCCCTAGTCCTTGTATGAGCCGCAACAATAACATAATTTTCAGACTCCGAGCAAACATGCACAACCCTCCCGATAGTCCAAATAAGAACAATGAAGGCACAAGAAACCTTTTTCTGCCCAACCTGTCTGAAAGCATGCCGATTATAGGAGATACAAAAACACTTGGTAACGAAAATGATGTAATTACTATTCCAATGCTTTCTTTGGGAATAGCCAGATCTTTCGCAATCATAGGCAGTGCCGGTGTAATACTTGCAGCCCCCATGACTGATAACAAAGTTATCGCAAGAACTATCCATAGGTTTTTGTCTGAAAGAATTCTGCTTTTCGGATTCTGAGCCTTTGTTGGAACGGCAAACTTTGGACGAATCATATCGTATTCCCCCATTTCTTTAGTAAAGGCATGCCACTTATCAGACGGTCATTTTAACATGAATATGAACATAATGTAGCTCACTTCCGCTGAAAACAATAATAAGGATACGCTTCCATAGTACATGGCGTCTGATACCTCAAAGGGCATTTATTTGTTACAGCTTTAAGAAATTAGCCGTTAACAAGATGCTATGTGTATATGCGTGTCATCAGAAAGCCTGGTGTTATTTGGTAAGTAAATCATACTGGTAACCTTCTGTAGCAAAATGCAGCATTCTTTAAGAGCTATAGGAGTTATGTATGCCATAACAGTAGTAAACATGACTTTCTTAAGCTTATAATGCATATAGCAAGCATCTTTTTTGAATACGGTGGCGGAATTAGTCAAATTTTTAGTTTTTTAAGCTGTCTGGACGCGGTGGAAACAGCTTGTAATGATACTTCCCGAAAAGTGTACCTCGAGTAGCGCCTGTATCTTGCCTTTTCCAGATTCTGATAAGTGCTTGAAAGTATACATAGCAGTATAATTGTATTATGAGTGTCTCGCAAAATTAATGCCAGGCCTTTATTCAAACATCAAGAGTTCAGTTAGGTTTTAAAATATTTTTTGATTAAGCAATTGTTTCAGGCAGAATCAGTCAGTCTCAAATTAAAACGATAAAAAAATCAGGGAAAATTGCAACACTAAAGCATCATACCGCTTTGAAGAAAACGGTTATGTTACTGTGTGAAAAACCGGTACATCTTCTATATCCATAAATGGTAAGGGGTATTGCAAATCTAAAGCAAGGCGGTAATAAGCATTATATTAATAAATAGGAGGTTAGAGGCTACCTAATGCAATAGAAATGAAAAAGTGTTACTATTTGAAAAAAGTGTCTCAACATGAAACATTGTATTAATAATTTTATAAATATTTCTGAATACAAAACTCCGGCGTTACACATGTTTATGCCCGTGATACTTATTATTAAATTCATTTTAGCATTTATTTAGCATGATTAACTCACAGAAGGAATATAACGATTGAGGCCTTTGGCATAGTACTTGCATTTTTAAATGTCTGCAAAAGGAATACAAAATGTTTTTTCACAAAAATAAAGGGGGTGAAGATGAAAAAGGAAGAGTAATTGAATAATTTAAGAAAGTTTAGATTAGAAAGGAGAGGCAAAAACAAAAATGAAGAAGAGAAATAGAAGGAAAATATCTATACTATTAGTAGCGTTAATGTTAGTTATGGTAATGGCTTTATACACCGGTTGCAGCAGTAATACAAATACCCAGCCTGATGGTAATGAAGGCGGCGGTGACGAACATCCCGATTGGCCTGATTCCGTGACAATGATAGCTGGCCCGGTAGGAGGACCGTGGTATCCGGTTATGATACTTTTTGCCGAGTACCTCAATGAGGAGATACCTGAAATCAGTTGGACGGTAATCGATGGTGGTTCTCTCGGGAATATAAGGGTTGTTAACGAGGGTATTGATGCACAGATGGGCTTGACACACCAGCAGGTGTTAGAAAAGGCAATGGAAGGGACCCTTTCTGTAATGGAAGGTGAAGTTATTGATAATGTAAGTATAGGAAATGCTGTTAATGTATCACATATTCAAGTTGTGGCGCCTGCGAAACGTGATGATATAAACAATTTAACCGACCTTTTCGATAAAAGATTTGCTGCAGGTCAGTTGACTTCTGCACAGGTACATCTTGTTGAGGACCTATTTGCATATTACGGGGAAAGCTATGATACAGTACCCGAAAAAGGTGGCAAGATAGAGCATATAAACTTTAGCGAGATGGCTACACTTCTGCAGGATGGACATATTGATGCAGCATGTTTCTGTGGCGATATTCCGCACTCTTCTGGGATGGAAGCGGATATTTCCGTACCGCTTAAGATGCTGGATATTGACGAGGAAGCCCTTGATGCTGTAATTGAAAGGTATCCAAGTGTCATGAAACTGGAAGCACCTGCGGGAACATACAAAGGTATGGACAAGCCGGCACTTTACCCGGGAGTGGTTAGTCCGCTTATATATAACAAAGAAAAACTGCCCGGGGACCTAATTTATGAGATAACAAGGGTGCTTATGGAAAACTGTGATGAAATAAGAGAAGCATATGGAAATAACGATTATCTAGCTCTCCTGAGTTGGGATAATACTTTGAAATATGTAACTGAAGACAAGTGTGACCCCAACGTATGGCGTGCTGTTATGGAAGGCCCCTCAAAATAACTGTTGACGTATTTAATCTGATATAGTTTCATAAGGGGAATCCTTCTTGCTATAATGCTTCTGGATAATTTAAAAACATATTACTAATATTCTTGCCCAAAAGAAGTGATTCCCCGTTACTGCATAGCTTATTAAGGAAACATTAAACTGGCGGAAATATATGGGCTGATGTCCTAAAGGAGTTGTTATCTTGACAAAAATCGAAGAACTAATAGCGCTCATAAAAGAAAAAAATCCGAAGAAGATTTTCTGGATGGGGTTTTACATGTGTGCTGCTTTGGGACTTGGTATTTTCCATTTATACACCTCTGCTTTTGGGATTATTGAATCCTGGCAGCAAAAAGCGGTGCATTTGGGATTTGTGTTGCTTATAGCATTCACCCTGCCCTTTGTAAAGGGTGAATTCAAAGAAGGTAAATACAGGCACTTAAGAATGCTTGTAAACATTGTATGTCTGATTGTTTCATGTGTATATTTCTTTTATATTCGATATGATGTCCTTGGCCTGCAAAAAAGGGCTGGCATACCGAACCAAATGGACACAATTATGTTTTTCTGCCTTGTAGTTCTTTTACTGATCAGTAGTAAAAAATACATCGGTTGGCCCCTTCCGATAATCGCCAGTATATTTGTTGTTTATCTTTTCTGGGGCCAGTATTTGCCTGGACCGCTTAGACATGGGGGTTATTCCATTAGAAGGATAGTAGACTCCCTCTTTCTTACCGGAAACGGAATATTCGGACCAGCCCTATATGCTTCGGCAGTATTTATTGTGGTTTTTATAATATTTGGCAACTTTTTGGTTCAGACAAAAGTCGGTGATTATTTTGTACAGTTTGCCAGTGCCATAGCCGGCGGATATACAGGAGGTCCTGCAAAGGTTGCAGTCATTGCCAGCGCGCTGATGGGTACAATACATGGAAGCGGCCCAGGAAACGTAGCAACAACAGGTACTTTCACCATACCGTTAATGAAACGCTTGGGTTATAAGCCCTATTTTGCAGGAGCGGTGGAGGCTGCAGCATCTACAGGGGGAATTATTATGCCGCCTGTTATGGGAGCTACCGCCTTTATCATTGCAGAGATGACAGGAATACCCTATTCCCGGATTGCCTTGGCTGCAGTGATTCCGGCTTTCCTGTATTTCTATTCAATATTTTGCATAGTCCACCTGGAAGCAATAAAAGAAAACTTATCAGGGGTTCCCGAAAGCGAGCTTCCGGATAAAAAAGAACTCATGAAAGAAATATATCTATTCTCGCCAATTATAGCAATAATAGTATTTCTTATAATGGGTTCGTCCCCGATGAAAGCGGGGTTTTATGGGATTGTTGTTACAATAATCGTGTCGTGCTTCAAAAAAGATACGCGGTTAAATTTCAAGAGATTTATTACAGCACTAGAGGGTGGGTCAAGTGAAGTTGTATCCATCTGTCTTGCTTGTGGTACGGCAGGTATTATTGCCGGGATAATATCTCTTACCGGTTTAGGTGTTAAGATGTCGTATGTTATTAGTACTATATCACAGGGCCAATTAATACCTGCATTGATAATGACTATGATTGTGTGTATAATTCTGGGAATGGGTATGCCGGTAACAGCAGCTTACATTCTAGTGGCGGCTACTACTACAACCATTTTAACAAAAATGGGACTAAACACTTTGACCTCGGCTTTCTTTATGTTTTTCTATGCGACCCTGTCGGCAGTTACGCCGCCGGTTGCATTATCATCCTATACCGCCGCCGGTATAGCCGGAGCGGATATGAATAAAACAGGCTTCGAGGCAGTGAAGCTATGTCTGGCAGCCTTTATTATTCCGTTTATGTTTGTATACAGCCCGGAACTGCTTTGGGAGGGCGAACTGCTAGATATTTTAAGAACATTCATTACAGGTACAATTGGTGTGACGTGCCTGGCGGTAAGTGTCCATGGCTGGCATCTAAAAGGAAAGACGTCACTAATATCAAGAGTTGCATTGTTTGCCTCAGCTTTATTGATGATTGACTCTAAACTAATAACTGACATTACCGGTATTGTTATCATAGTCAGTGTATATGCTTTCGAAAGGTTTAGGATGAAGTCTTCTAAGAAAGCGCAAGCATGAATAATTGTCAAACTCTTAGTTTCACAGGTACAGGCAATAATATGATACTGTACCGGTTGCCTAGGAGCTGCGAAAGGGAATGATAGTCATTGCTAAGAAAAAGAGTACAACAAAGGTAATTGAAATTATTGCTACAATTAGAACAGCTGTCATTCCCTTTTAAATCCCATTGTCCGGAGCCCCGGACGGTACCCGGACGCATTCAAAATCATTGTCGGGTGCAATGTGGTAGGACCTTTCAGACGGCTCAAGCTTAGAAATACTATTATACGGGAGAGTGAGAATATGGTGGACAATTACAGTAAGCTGAAAGTTGCTGCAGTACAAGCTGCCCCAATATTTCTTGACCGTAAAGCCACTGTAAAAAAGGCATGTGATTTAATTAGAGAGGCCGGAGAAAATGGGGCAAAAATCATAGTTTTCCCGGAAGGTTTTATACCCACACATCCGGTATGGTTTCTTTTTCATTCGGTTACTGATAACTTGTCAACCGAATTAAGTGTTGAACTATTTAAAAACTCTATTGAAGTCCCTAGTTCTGAAGTGGATGAAATATGCGATGCAGCCAAAGATGCGAATGCTTATGTGATAATGGGTATATGTGAAAAAATAGCAGGTACAGTCGGTACTATGTATAATACTCAAATTTATTTAGGGCCTGATGGTGAATACATAGGGAAGCATCAAAAAATTATGCCGACGGCCGGCGAACGTATTGTTCATAAGGGAGGAAATGGTGATACATTTGGTGCAATAAATACAGAGTACGGCCCTATCAGTGCGCTGATGTGCAGTGAAAACTCGAATCCTTTAGCAGTGTTTGCTCTAACGGCAGAGGGCACGCGCATCCATGCAATGAGTTGGCCAAATTTTTGGCGAGTAACTGGTAATCCAATGAGGAAATATGTGAAGATAGCCTCATTAAATTTTGCTCAAGTATCCAAAGCGTATGTAATTAGTGCCTGTTCAACAGTAAATGAAGATATGTTAGAGAGAATGAACCTTAATGAGCAACAAAAAGAAATATTAAGAAAGCCTGAAATGACGGGAGGAACAATGATAATTGCTCCCAATACCGACATAATCGCAGGGCCTATGGGTAACGAAGAAGGAATCCTTTATGCAGATATAGATATAGAGCAATGTATAAAGTATAAATTACACCATGATTTCTCGGGACATTATAACCGTGAGGATATATTCCGCTTATGCATCAATAAGGCAAATCCACAACTTTACTATAAGATTGACGGCAGTAATGCCTTATTTGGCGTTAGTGAGGCTGGTACAATTCAAAAAGAAAATGATACAGAAGAAGAGACCTCCACAAAGGCAGAATAAACTGAAAGAACAGCGATGCGATGTTTAGCGTTAATTATGTGTCTACTATCAATATAGACAATCAGATGAAAAACTTATGGTTTTAAGGCCTAAAAGCCTTCAAAATAAAGGGATTATGAATTTTGCAACAACCTAAAAAACATAAAAGAAAGGATGGGTAACATGAAGAAATTCAAACTTGTTGACTTAACCCAAGAAATCTATAACGATATGCCTGTATATCCAGGGCATCAGAGAACAGCCATTTTCCCTATGAAGACGCATGAGGAGACACTTTCAGTAAATGGAACCGGTTATTCTTCGACTACCTTTGGTATTCTGATGAGTGACCACGGACCAACACATGTAGATGCTGAAACACATATCGACCCAAGGCCGGAAGCAAAATCAATTGACCAGCTTCCATTGGAAATGTTCTTTGGTGAAGCCGTTTGCGTGGATGTTTCCCATGTAAGAGGCGAAGAAAACTATATAACCAAAGAGATTATTGAGAAAGCTTTGGCTGATGCAGGGCTTACTATTGAGAAAGGTGATACCGTATTATTCTACACCGGGCATTACAATAGAACCTACCCTGATTATGCAAAATGGCTTTTCAATTATCCCGGACTGGACAGGGAAGCCACCGAATGGTTATGTGACCTGGGCGTTATAAATATAGGCATAGATTCTCCAAGCGTTGACAGCAGTATGGAAATGAAGAAAAAGAATTATCCTTGTCATACCGTGTGCAAGGAGAGACATTTGCTGAATATAGAAAATATGGCGAATTTAGATAAAGTGGCTGGTAAGAGGTTTATCCTGTCAGCCCTTCCTCTGAGAATTAGAGGGGCATCAGGTTCCCCGATAAGAGCAGTTGCTATATTTGAAGAATAGTCACAGATAGAACGGACAATTAGTAATGAAAAATATTATATTCGCAAATTTTACGATTTAGAATCAGTAGTTATAAATTTCAGACCAACAAGGAAAGGACGATTAATCATGAAAGGGTACAATTATGTAGCAAAGACAATACATGGATATGACGTAACCCATGTATTCTATATTGAAGCAATGTTCCGTATGGCAATGAGAGAAATGGAGGCATTGGGCGTTAAAGGGATTATGGCCCATTCCGAAAACGGAGCGGGTTATATGGCAGATGGATATGCGAGGGCTACCGGCAAACCTGGAATCTGCATGGCGCAATCTATCGGCTCTGCAAACTTGGCAGGTGGTATTCAAGATGCATGGCTGGCTAATTCACCTGTTATAGCTATAACAGGGAAGAAGTCGCCCAAGTATCAATATCGCAATTGTTATCAGGAAGCAGATCATAGGTTAATCTACGAGGGTATCACCAAGTTTAATGCTGATGCTTCAGATCCGGAGCAGCTTCCAATGTTGCTTAGACAGTGCTTCCGCGAGGTAACAACAGGGAAGCCTCGCCCGGCTCATATTGACGTTACAAACCAAATGGCAAGAATAGCGGAATTGGCTGATATCCAAGAGCCTGTGAGCATTGAGGAGACCTATAAGGTTTATCCGGCATTCCGTCCTGCTGCATCCTGCGAATCTGTAGCTGAAGCCGCTAAGGCTATTGATGAAGCAAAAAAACCAATTCTAGTAGTTGGACGTGGAGCAATAATTTCTGGCGCAAAGGCAGAGATTGTTCAATTGGCGAAGAAGGCGGATATCCCTGTTGTTACAAGCCCTGATGGTAAAACTATCATCGATGAAAACGATGAATTATGGTCAGGTATTGTAGGGAACTATGGCATGGACTGTGCAAACAGATCGGTTATGGATGCGGATTTAGTAATATTTATAGGAACTCAGGCTGCTGACCAGACCACTTTGGACTGGAACGTGCCAAAACCGGAAGTAAAAGTTGTGCATGTAGATATCGAAGCTTCTGAATTGGGCAAAAACTATCCGGATACTATCGGCTTGCTTGGAGATGCAAAAATTGTATCTAAGCAACTGGCGGAGAAAGTTAACGAGAAGAAAAGACCGGAATGGAGAGCACAAGTTGCCGCCTATGTTAAGGATACCCTGGATCGTTATGAAGCTATGAAAAACGTTGATTCAGTCCCGATTAGCCCTGCGCGTCTATGTGCAGAGGTAAACAAAGTGCTTCCCGATGATGCAGTACTTGTATCTGATACCGGATACTCCGCGGTATGGAGTGCTACCATGATTAAAATGAAGCAAAGCCAGCAATACTATAGGGCGGCCGGCTCATTAGGATGGGCTTTCCCTGCTTCTTTAGGGATAAAATGCGGACTTCCCGAAAGACCTGTTGTATGTTTCACTGGAGATGGAGCTATGTATTATCATCTTGGGGAATTGGAGACAGCAGCCCGTTATAATATCCCTGTTGTAGTTGTAATCAATAATAACCAGGTGCTGGCCCAGTGCTCCGGAGACCTTAAACAAGTGCATAAAGACAGCGAAAACAAAGGTGCACATCATTTCACATTTACAGATGTCAATTTCAGTAAAGTTGCAGGAGACCTGGGTTGCAACGGCATGAGAGTGACAAAGGCAGAAGAAATAGGTGCTGCTATAGAAAAAGCTTTAGCATCCGGTAGACCGTCTGTAGTAGAAGTGGTGACTGATAAAAATATTATTGTACCTCTGCCTTTATTTCAAGAGTAGTACCTAAGCGAATATGCTAACAGATATGAGCTATTACAGTGATACAAACAAGTAGAATCAAAAGTAATGGCTAATAATAACTTGGCAAACTGGCCAATAGATGCAAAGAGGGCAATACCACTGTCTATCGAAGTAGTAATTCATCCAGAATACTAATAGCAAGGCGGTGGTATTACCCTATGAATGGGGTAATAACAGTAAATATAGTTGCGTTTACATTGGAACTTTTATCTACTATATTTTTTACTATCTGTACACATAGACTCAGGTAGAACTAAAATGTCTGTATTATGCAAGTCAGAGAGGGCTATAGGTACTGGTTATGGTGCCGTTAAAAGGTTTAAAAGAATTTTTCAAGATGGTTGTTTTCATATATCAGAATGTGGGTGAGCGTATTTATGGCTATTTATTTCTCGCAATTAGGTATCTTGGATAACCTACCCAGCAGGCTAAAATTAGAAACCGGAGATATAACCGTAATAGACCTTCTCAGATTTCTGGAACGTAAATATAATTATCCGATGGACAATGGAGTAATAGTAGAAGGAAAACTAAACAGCCAATTATTGATTTTGGTTAATGGAGTTAGCATAACACAGACAGAAGGCTTGAATACTATTATACCCGACGAAGCGAAAGTGTTGCTGATGGGTATGGTTTTCGGAGGATGAGATAAAAATTCTTGTTGCTAGGAGAATACAATTATGAAGGGTATCGCGGGGAAAATATTATTTGTTAATTTAACCACTGGAAAAGTTAGTATTGAAATTATCGAGGATGATATTTACAGGAAATATTTAGGAGGGAGGGGCCTCGGTGCAAAACTACTGTATGACCATAGCAAACCGGGAGTAGACCCTCTTTCACCCGAGAATATAGTAGTTGTAATGACAGGGCCCGCCACCGGAACTCCGATTCCGTCCGGTTGCAAGTATGTAGTTTTAAGCAAATCGCCGGCTACAGGCGCATTTTTAGAAGCTTATTCGAGTGGACGAATTGCACAGGAGTTAAAATATGCCGGTTACGATGGCATTATAGTTTCCGGAAAGAGCGAATATCCATGCATAATCAAGGTAAACAACGATACGGTTGAAATCCTAAATGCAAGCCATATATGGGGAAAAGATGCGCTTGAAACAGAAAAAATGCTCAAAAATGAGTTTGGCAGTGAATATGGTGTAATGTGTATAGGTCCCGCTGGAGAAAACCTGTCTTATATAGCTGGGATAAACAGTGATTTTTACAGGCAGGCGGCAAGAGGCGGCGGCGGGGCTGTATTCGGATCAAAAAACTTAAAAGCAGTAATTGTAAGGGGCAATAAATACGGTGTTTCCTGCGAGGACCCTGAAACAATATTGTCCCTCGTGAAGCAGCATGTGCAGCAGATAGAGAATAGCTTTATGGGGAAAATAAGGCGTCGTTTTGGGACACCTTATACTTTGACATTGACTAACGCTGCCGGAATGTTGCCAACAAGAAATTTCCAGAGTGGTATTTGTAAAGGCGCGGAAGACGTAATTGGCGCTGAAGCTGTTGAGAAAAGGACAATTAGTAGCAAGAGTTGTTTAGGGTGCATGGTGTCATGCAGCAAAATTACAGAAGTAAATGATGGGCCCTATAAGGGATTGGTAATAGAAGGCCCAGAATATGAAACCCTTTCTATGCTTGGTTCTAACCTTGGAGTCTTGTATCTCCCTGCAATATTAAAGGGCAACGAAGTATGCGACAGATTAGGGATAGATACTATTTCCACCGGAGCTACAATTAGCTTTGCTATGGAATGTTATGAAAAGGGTTTGCTGAAGGACTTTGACCTTGGGGGGATGGACCTTTCATTTGGGAATTATGAAGTTGCCATTAAATTGATGTATGATATTGCATACGGGAAAGGGTTTGGGGAAGTACTGAAAAATGGTGTTAAGAGGGCAAGCGAGATTATCGGTCAGGACTCGTACAAATTCGCTATGCAAGTAAAGGGTCTGGAGTTTCCCGGGTATGACCCTAGAGCTTCCTTTGGTGCCGCGCTTACTTATGCGGTAACGCCTAGGGGTGCATGTCATCGAAGGTGCTGGCCTCCTGCAAAAGATATCCTGAAAAATGTAAACCCGTATGAAGCACAAGGCAAGGCAGCAATTGTTAAAAAGATTTGGAACAGCAACTCAATATATCATACAATATTAATTTGTGATATTCCGCCAAAAAATATAGGAATATCAATGTCGGATGTTGTAAAATATTTGAACGCTCTAACCGGTGAGAACTATACACAAGAGGATATGGATGATATGGCTGAAAGGACGGAAACCTTGATTCGCCTGTTTAATATTAGGGAAGGCTTCACACGAAATGACGATACACTGCCCTACAGAATTCTACATGAGCCCTCACCGGAAGGACCGCCGAAGGGTATATGTGTAGGGGTGGATAATCTGAACCTTATGCTTGATGAATACTATGAATTAAGAGGCTGGGATAAAAATGGTAACCCCCGCCCGGAAACATTGGACAGGCTGGGCATCAAGGCATAGAAAGGATAGATGTGGACATGAGAATTATATTACAAAAAGATAAATGCACCGGTTGCAGAATGTGCGAGTTGACTTGCAGTGTAACAAAATATGGTGTCTTCAGTACCAATAAGGCCCATTGCAAGGTCCCGGAAAGCGAGGTATTGCCTATAGGGCCTATATTTTGCCGTCAATGCAAGAAACCTTTATGTAGGGCCGCTTGTCAATACGATGCTTTTGTGGAGGACCCTAAAACAGGTGTTCTTTCTATAGACAGGGAAAAATGCGTTAGATGTATGAAATGTGTTGATGCTTGCCCATTTAATGCAATATTTATCGATGGGGAAGACGGATATCCGTTAAAATGCGACTTATGCAAAGGCAGTCCAAAATGTGTTGAGCAGTGCCCCTTTGGAGCTTTAACCGTGAAGTAATGCGTAATCCGCTACTAATAATGATTATTACTAAAGCAAAATTGAGCCTCAAATCGTTTGTATTGTCTGAGTCATTGCTGGAACCCTGTTATGGGTGTTCGGGAAGCTGTAAAGGCATTATGCATAAGAATATTGTAGGTATTGTAGACTTTGCCAGAATACCATAGGTAAGCACGTTAATGTATATATAATAAAGGTCTTGAAGGACAAAAAGGGGCATTTGTAAGTTAACTTCAGTGCAGAAAATAAATCCTAAGGTATATTGTATACCCCTCACAGACTTATTACTAAATAAAACCTATGCTGTTCTGGCAAAGACTGTTTCTGCTTATAAAACAGAACACCCTATTACAAAGCAAGACATATTGTTGTATACGACCAGGCAATGGAGTAATGATAAAAAATTCTAATATGAAGGAATAATAATGGGAGATTTAATATTTTCACTTTCAGTAGTGCTACCGCTTATTCTATTAATGATGGTAGGATATTTCCTGCAGAAAATTAAAATCTTTACAAGCGAATTCTCAGTAAAGTGTAATAAAGTATGTTTCGAAGTGTTTCTTCCCTGTCTAGTATTCTATAATGTATATACTAATGGAATGGGCAATAAAGAAGAAATGAATACATTAGCATATTGTTTGGTTGCCAGTTTAGTTCTTATAGTAATTTTGCTTTCCACAGTTCCTTTCATCGTTAAAGACAGAGGTAAAGTAGGGGTAATGATTCAAGGTATGTTTAAAAACAACGCGTTGCTCTTTGGTGTTCCGCTTGTAACAAATCTTTATGGACCAGAGGCAATAGGGCCTATTACTGTAATTGTGTCAGTGATTGTGCCGTTATATAATTTTGTTGCTGTCGTTATCTTATCTATCTTTGACCCTCAAAAAAAGATAGAACGGCTCCTGATGGTAGAAGTATTGAAAGATGTTGTGAAAAATCCTCTTATAGTATCTGCTGCTTTAGCATTGACCATAAACTATGTCAATTTTCGTATACCAGAATTTATAATGTTAACTGTCGGGAATATTGCTGGCATAGCGACACCCTTAGCCCTGATATCTTTAGGGGCAGGTTTTCAGTTTAAGAAGCTGTCAGGAAATATGAAATATTTGCTTACCGCAAGTATTTTTAAAATGATATTAATGCCGGCAATAATGATTGGCGTTGCCGTGTACCTGGGTTTTAGGCAGGTTCAGCTTGTTACGATTCTGGCCCTGTTTGCAACCCCTATCGCTGTATCCAGTTATGTTATGGCCCAAAAATCAAATAGTGATTATGTACTTGCCGGGCAGTTGGTGATTATGTCTAACCTATTCTCGGTATTTACTATTTTTATGTTTGTATATATATTAAAAGTAATGTCATACATATAAATACTTTTTATGCAAGGCGTGTATAGGATTACAACTTTATTAATTATTGTATAAAAAA
>LSQX01071238.1_pt1 | contig 19725 bp, 18 predicted proteins | sample 654561 | NCBI WGS metagenome assembly LSQX01 (sample SAMN04489861, study PRJNA283612) | anaerobic digester metagenome | isolation source: 4 biogas reactors fed with cattle manure at either 37C or 55C with and... | place: Denmark: Kongens Lyngby | collected 2014
GGGGGTCACGCCATGGAGCACACCGATACGAAGAAGATGGAGCCCAGGGAGGTCGTGAAGGGAGTCCACGGCAAATTTGTCCACTCTCCCCACATGACCATGGCGTGGTGGGTGATCGAGCAGGGAGCAGCGCTGCCGGAACACTCTCACGAGCACGAGCAGGTGGTCAATGTCGTGAAGGGTACCTTGGAAATAACCTCCGAGGGGAAGAAGTGGACCCTCGGGCCTGGGTCGGTGCTGGTGATTCCTTCGGGGGTTCCGCACCTAGCCCAGGGGATCACCGAGTGCCACGTGATCGATGCTTTTTGGCCTGCCCGGGAGGATTATAAGTAAGATCCAAGCAACGCCGGTCACGTTCAAAAAAGGCGCCGACTTTGAAGTCGGCGCCTTTTTTCACGTTGCGCTCCACCCGTTTAGGGCCGCACCACATCGCCGTAGACGTTTATGGTCTCGCTCCCCGGCTGTAAGCCCAGGCGCTGCACGTTGATGCCGTTGGGCAGAATCTTTATGGCGTCCACCGGTTTTCCCTTGCTTCTCAGGTTGATCAGCAGGTTCTCCCCCAGGTGGAAGGGCACCACCACGGAGTTCTTCCCGAAGAATACCCTCCTCGATTCCCCGCCGCCGCCGAAGACCTGGCCATGAAACTCGGAGAGCTCTTTCCCCGACTCGTCATAGATCGCCAGGTACCGTATGTTTTTCCTGGTCAGGGCCAGGATGCCGTACTCGCCGTACCCTTCGAGGAATCCCTTGATCATCTCGAGGACCTCGAGTTCGGGGCCGCTATGGTCGATCGAGGGGGAGTCCGCCAGTTTTGAAAGGTCGTAACCCTGGGAGAGGAAGACCTCGGCGTACTCTCCGGCGGCGGCGCAGAGGAAGTTGAGCTTGGCCTGGAAGAGGGATTCCTCGAGGGTAGTGCTCGAGAGTTCGGCCCCGTAAAGACCGTGGGCCTTGTGCACCAGGAATTCCAACCTTTCCAACACCTGGGGGTCCATCCCCTCGCTGAAGGCGACCGATGAAAGCCGTTTTGAAAAATACTCCCCCACCGTGGCCGAGGTGGACGCCAGGTCTCCCTTTTGCAGGAGGTTCCTGCCCCGGACCGAGAACTGCCTCGCCTCCTCCCCGGGGAAAAGGGCCGAATAGGTCAGTATCATGGGGAGGATCAGGTCGGCTCCCCTGTCGCCCGTGGAGAAGGGACCGATACGAAGGGCCAAGGTCATGGCGCTGCCCAACGGCTCCACCGGGAGCCCACGGGAATCGCTGACGTTCATGCTTATTTTGAATGTATAGTCTCCGTAGTCCCACAGGATGATCCCCGGGAAGGCGTTCGGGGGGACAGGACCTCCCGGCATCGCCCCGGCGACGAGGAACCACCGTGAACAAGCATCCTTCGCGAGGGACCACGTCTCCGGCTCGAGGGAAACCGAATCCTGGGGAAGTCCGGCCCCCCTCACGTGATCGAGCAGCGCCGCCAGGTTCAATTTTGGCATGGATTCTTCGGGGTCGAAGGGTTTGAAATCCGCCTGGCTTATGACCAGCGTGGGCTTCATGAGGAAGGTGCGGAAAAACTCGGCCATGTCGAGATCGGGGTGAAATTTATCCTGGACGTATACCTTGACGGGGACGAAAAGCCCTGGCTGTTCCACCTCCAGTTGCTCCTGCTGGGCCGAATGGATCTCGATCGCCACTCCCACGGAAAAGGCGACGGTTTCCTCGAGCTCCAGTTCAGGTATCTGGAGAAGAATGGATTCTGTCGCCGGCTCGTCGAGATCCCTTGGGCCGTGCCAACGATAATAAAGGACGTGATCCTTGTCTGCCTCCACTTCCATGGCGAAGGCGCTCTTGCCCCCTGAGCCTTCCGGGTCGAGGGAGAGAGAACCGTTGCCGCTCATGACGGTGATCTTTATCCTGTACTTTTCGCCCCTGTCGTTTTGGGAACCTTTCCCGTCAAAACGGAAGCGGAGGGTGTTTCTGAACCCGGCAAAGGCGGGGAAGACCCTGTGATCCATCATTGCGTCCAGCCCCTTGGGCCTGCTCACTCTGAAGGCGATCGAATCCCTGGCTCCGCTCTCCTTGTCCTCGGCGGCGATGCGCACATCCCACCGGCTTGGCCCCAGCATCTTGAGCTCCGCCAGGGGGGGTGGCGTGTAGGTTATCGTGGCTTCTCCCAGGGGGTCTGTACGAAGGATAAGCCACTTTTCGTCCCCGCCTTCGGCGTTCCTGGTAGAGACGGTTCCTACCTCGGGTTTCCTTATGGCCACTTCGGCTTGGGGGATCCGCCGGTCTTTCTCCCATACCGCCAGTGTGAAGGTTGCTCCTTCCGGGTGATCGTCATCGACGAGCATATTCCCTACCTTGGCCGGTCGGAGAGTTACCCTCCTGGGAGGCCCTTCCTTCTCGCGCTCCTTCGGAGGAGGGGCTGGCTCCTTCGGCGGGTCCGGCTCCTTTGCCGTCCTTTTCGCGCAGCTGCCGAAGGATTCCTCTGCGGCCTCGAGGAAGGCCCCGGTGACAGCTTTAATCAATTCCGCCTCGACCGCCTCGGGGAAACGCAATCCTCCCACGGGGGCGAAGGAGACTTCGTAGCCGAAGCCGGAGAGCCGATCGAGATACAGGGAGAGGACGAATTCCCTGGTCTCCCCATATTGCTTCCGGGCTACCATGTATTCCGGTGCGTTGTTTTCGACCACCGCACCCCGGTCGTACTCCGTCGAGTGGGTGGGGGATGTTCCCCACTGGAGCATCAGGGCTGGACCGGAGGTTACCTTTTGTTCCTGGATGGTAACCTTCTCGCCGATATAAGGATGCTCTATCCGGGTGCTCGTTCCCACGTAGTCGGTGTTAGGGCTCTTCCGGACGGGGTTGCCATTGAAAACGACGTGATCCTCCGACCAGGGTTCGGCGTTCCAGGAATAGGTAAGCTTGGGGCAGGCCCTGTAGAAAGCGGCGCGGAACCTTCCGTTCATATCGTTTGCCACATCCTGGATTTTTTGGGAGAGCCTCTTTCCCTGTTTCAGGAGTGAAGCCTCGAAGGCGTCGTCGCCCACCCAGTTGGTGTCTATCCTCTCCGACATCAAGAGAAGCATGGGGATGTCGTTTTTCCTGGCATAGTCTTCCGTGACCTTCTCCACGAGAGAGTTGTACTGCTGGACGTCGCGTTTTTTCTGTTGGAGCACCTTGCCCTCGTAGTCGTTGTAGGGGACGAACTCCTTGTCGGAAAGCCCGAGCATGTATTCCTCGACGCGGACGATGCTCCTGATATCCTGCCACGACAGGGGAAAGAACTCGGCCAGGAAGCGGTTGAGTAAGCCCCTGGGGACATCCCGCACCGTCAGGTGGTCGTTGTTGAACCACTCCTCGAAGCCCCAGCCGTCATAAAGGCACCGGGCCCAGTAAGCGACGGGGTCCGCTTCCTGGGCCTTCATCTTCGCCAGGGCTTCTTTGTCGAACTGGCCCTTGAACTTGGGGCTTGCGAGGGCTCTCCTATTGAAAGCAACCTGGATTTCGTGGATGCGGCGGAATTCCTCCGGCCAAAGGGCGGGGTTCTCGCCGAAGGTTTTCAGGAATGCTTCGCTCACCTCTTCCAGCGAGGGCGACCCCCCGCTGAAGGCGAACTGATCCGGCACCAGGTCCCCCGGACGCAGCCATGAAAGGTCTTCCTGCGAGGCGGCGGGTTTGCTGAACGCAAAAAGCGACGCCGCCAGAAATACGGAAAGGAGGAGCGGAAGAAATCCCCTCGTGGAGCGCAATAGCATCAACTCCCTGGCGCCTGTTTTAAACTGCGGGAGAAGGGAAATCTGGAAAAAGGATCCCGCTGGAACACAAGCGACTTATGTATAATGATATCAGTAGTATTGGCCCGCGGGAATTCGTCGGTGCGATCCTGTCCAACCCGATACAAATTACCTGGGAGGAGATGAAGAGAGTATGATTTATTTTAGGTTTCTTGCTCTCCTGTTTGGGACGACGATGGTTTCCCTGGCGCCGGTAATCGCCTTGAGAGGCCAAAGATGGATCGATCTGTTCAACGAAGTCCTCATCCCCGAGAAGCAGCCCGTGTGGTTTTGGCCCGCCGGCGTCTTTGCCGCGATCCTCGTCCTGATAACCTGGTACGTGGAGATCACATCGTCGGTAACGTTGTCCTGGGTCTTGACCCTCTTCGTGACCCTTTCGCTTGTGAAAGCCTATTGCTTCATCTTCAAGTATGATCAGAGTCGAAAGGTGATCCTCTCGCTGATGGACAAGGGCCCGTCCTTTACAGTCGGGTTGGCTGGTGTCGTGTTCCTCGCCGGGTTCATCATCCTCTGCCTGGGTATATTTGCCTTCTGACCCCTCTTGTACCCGCCAGGGCGTGCAAAAAGCCGGCCCTCTCGGAGAGCCGGCTCCCCTTCGTGGCTGGTCCGTCTGGGGGTGAAGGTTCACCTCATTCCCGGTCGGGACAGCATTTGGAATCCATGACCTGCGACTCGACCCAACCCGCCTCCATGTTATCGATGAGGTCCCTTAGTACCTGGATGTCGTATTCGACCAGGGAGCACAGGTCGGAAGTGCAGGCCAGGTTCGTTATAATGACTCTCTTTTCTTCCATCGATAATCCTCCCGGCGGAAGGGCTCGTAGCTGAAATCTTCCACCAGTAAAATGATAACACCCAGAACAGGGGAGTATCAAGGCCTCGAAATGACAAGGGGAGTGAGGCTTTTTTCAGCGCGTTGTATAGAAAGTGTACATTATGTTATACTATTTTTCGTATGAATGAATCCTCCTCTTCAGGAGGCAATACGATGCGGCTCGGTATGATCCCCGATCATGACGTACTTTTCGAAGGTCTTTTCGAGAACTCCCCTGAAGGAGTGGTCATCCAGGGGCTCGATGGGGTTGTGCGCAAAGCCAACAGGGCCTTCTGCGAACTCTTCGGCTACGCCCTAGAGGAAGTAATCGGTCACGACCTCGACCGGCTGGTCGCCTTCGACGAGCACTTGAACATCGAAGCCGTGGAGCGCACCCAAAGCGCCATCCGGGGCGAGGAATTGATGTTCGAGACCGTCCGTCAGAAGAAGGACGGCACCAGGTTTCACGTCATGGCCTTCGGCGTTCCGATAGTGAAAGAGGGCCAGCGAGTGGCCGTCTACGCCATGTACCGTGACATCACGGACCGCAAGAAAGCGGAGGAGGCACTACGAAGGAGCGAAGAGCAATACCGGGCCATCGTTCAACAGCAGCAGGAGGTCATCGTCCGATACTCCCCGGACTGGAAGGTCGTCTTCGCCAACGACGCCTACTGCCGGTACTACCAGACGACCTGCGACAAAATTATCGGCACCCCCATGACCCCCCACATCCCCAGTGAACATAGAGAGGAAACCCTGGAAGGACTGAAGAAACTGTCCCCGGAATCCCCCACCCAAATCTCCGAGGAAGAGACGATCCTCCCCTCGGGTGAGACCCGCTGGCAGCAATGGGTCGATACGGCCCTTTTCGATAGCAAGGGGAACATTGTCGAGTACCAGTCCGTGGGGCGTGACATCTCCGATAGGAAACGGATAGAGGAATCCCTCAAGATAAGCAACGACAGGCTCGAAAGGGTGCTCGACGAGACGGTGAGGGTCCTCGCGGGAACCATGAGAATTCGGGATGTCTACACCGCCGACCACCAGGAGGGCGTCGCCCAGCTGGCCTGGGCGATAGGCGAGGAAATGAGACTTCCCGAGGACGTTTTGAAAGGCCTTTGGATGGCGGCACTGATCCACGACATCGGCAAGCTCCATATCCCGGGGGAGATCCTCAACAAGCCCACGACGCTGACGGCCCTCGAGTACGAGATAGTCAAACGGCATCCCGAAGTCGGAAGTGAAACGCTGAGGGGCATCTCCTTCCCCTGGCCCATTGCCCATATCGTCTCCCAGCACCATGAGCGCATGGACGGATCGGGGTACCCAAGGGGGCTGAAGGGCAGACAAATACTCCCGGAGGTCAGGATCCTCTCCGTGGCCGATGTAATAGAGGCCATGTGCTCCCACAGGCCCTTCCGTCCGGCCTATCCCCTGGAGGCGGCCCTTGACGCGATACGTTCCGGCGCCGGGACTCTTTTCGACGCCAAGGTCGTCGAGGCCTGCCTGCGGGTCTTTGAAAAGGGCTTCCGCTTCGAAAGGTAGGGACAGCCCCGCCAATACTGCCTAGGAGGCGCGCGTCACCAACTTTCCTTCCTGTTCGTCCACCACGATCTGCGAACCCTCACCCAGCCCCTTCGAGATGATCAGCCGGGCGATAGGGGTTTCGATCTCCCTGGATATGTAACGTTTAAGCGGCCTGGCACCGTACACCGGGTCGTAGCCCTCGCGGGCGACATGGTTCCTGGCGGCGGAAGTGATCTCGAGGGTTATTCCCTGGTCCCTCAGCCGTTTCTGGAGACCCGCGGCCAGCAGGTCCACGATCTGTTCTATTTCCCCTACGGTGAGGGGTTTGAAGAGGACGATATCGTCCACCCGGTTGAGAAATTCGGGCCTGAAGGAAGCCCTTACCTGGCGCATGACGCTTTCCTGGACCGAGTCGGGTATACCCCCGGAGGGGGTTATACCCTCCATGAGGTCCGAGGCCCCGATATTGCTGGTCATGATGATTATCGTGTTCGTGAAGTTCACCGTGCGGCCGCGGTTGTCGGTGAGCCTGCCGTCGTCGAGGATCTGCAGCAGGATATTGAAGACGTCGTGATGAGCCTTCTCGATCTCGTCGAAGAGTATCACCGAATAGGGTTTTCGCCGGACGGCCTCCGTGAGTTGTCCCCCCTCTTCGTACCCCACGTAGCCGGGGGGCGCTCCGACGAGGCGCGAGACGGAGTGCTTCTCCATGTACTCTGACATGTCTACCCTGATCATATTCTCCTCGGAGTCGAAAAGAGCCTCCGCCAGGGTGCGGGCCAGTTCGGTCTTCCCCACACCGGTGGGGCCGAGGAATATGAAGGAGCCCACGGGCTTCTTCGGATCCTTTATCCCGGAACGGGCCCTGAGGACGGCGTCGGCCACAAGCTGGACCGCCTCGTCCTGCCCAATGACCCGCTTGTGGAGGATTTCATCGAGGCGCAGCAGTTTTTCCCTCTCGCCCTCGAGAAGCCTCGACACGGGTATGCTCGTCCAGCGCGACACTATCCGGGAGATCTCCTCGGCGGTGACCTCCTCTCGGAGCAGTTTTTCGCCGCCCTGTCGGGAGACGAGCATCTCCTCCTCGGCGGCGAGCCTCCTTTCGAGGTCGGGCAGTTTGCCGTGCTTGAGTTCGGCTGCCCTGTTGAGGTCGTAATCCCGTTCGGCCCTTTCTATATCCCTTTTCACGTTTTCTATCTGTTCCCTCAAGCCCTGGAGCTTCCCAATGGCCTGCTTTTCCGACTCGTAACGAGCCCTCATAGCGTCGGCGGCGGAACGGACGCCCTGGAGTTCCTTCCTCAGCACCTCCAGCCTCTGTTCGCTGGCCTTGTCGGTCTCCTTTGAAAGGGCCGCCTCCTCGATCTCCATCTGCATCACCCTGCGGGCGGCGGCGTCCAGGTCGGCCGGGAGGGAGTCTATCTCGGTGCGTATAAGGGCCGAGGCTTCGTCGACGAGGTCGATGGCCTTGTCGGGGAGGAATCGGTCGGAGATGTACCTGTTCGAGAGGACAGCGGCGGCCACCAGGGCATTGTCCTGTATCCTGACGCCGTGGTGGACCTCGAAACGTTCCTTGAGCCCCCTGAGAATGGATATGGTGTCCTCCACGGTGGGTTCTTCCACTAGGACGGGCTGGAAGCGGCGTTCGAGGGCGGCGTCTTTCTCGATGTGCTTGCGGTACTCGTCGACGGTGGTGGCCCCTATGCAGTGAAGTTCGCCCCTGGCGAGCATGGGCTTGAGCATGTTGCCGGCGTCGATGGCTCCCTCGGCCTTGCCGGCGCCGACAATGGTGTGCAGTTCATCTATGAAAAGCAGGATGCGGCCGTCGCTCTCCTTGATCTCGTTCAGCACCGCCTTGAGCCGTTCCTCGAACTCGCCCCTGTACTTGGCCCCGGCAAGGAGGGCTCCCATATCGAGGGCGAAGACGGAACGATCCTTGAGCCCTTCCGGGACGTCGCCCCGGACAATGCGCTGGGCCAACCCCTCCACGATGGCCGTCTTGCCGACGCCGGGTTCGCCGATGAGAACGGGGTTGTTTTTCGTCTTGCGGCTCAGTATCCTGATGACCCTGCGGATCTCCTCGTCGCGGCCGATGACGGGGTCGAGCCTGCCCGACCTCGCCAGGACCACCAGGTCGCTGCCGTACCTCTCCAGGGCCTCGTAGGTCCCCTCCGGATCGGCGCTCTGGACCCTTTGGCTGCCCCTTACATCCTGCAGGATGGCGAGGAAAGCCTGGGACGTAACGCCGGCCTTGGCGAGGACCCTCCCCGCGGCGGTGGTATTGCCTTCCTCCAGGAGCCTCATGAACAGGTGCTCCACCGAGACGTACTCGTCCCTCATCCTGGCGGCGTCCTCCTCGGCGGAGACGAGCAGTTTCGAAAGCCCCATGGAAAGGTGGATCTTTCCCGGCTCGACGCCGGGTCCGGTCACCCTGCTCCTGCGGGAGAGTTCCCTTTCCGTCTCTTCCGATATTTCTTCGGGGTGGACGCCCATCCTGGCGAGAAGCCGGGGGATGAGCCCGTCCTCCTGGCGCAGGAGGGCCAGCAGCAGGTGTTCACCGTCGACCTCGGTGTGTCCCATGGTCACGGCTATGTTCTGAGCGCTCGAGAGCACCTCCTGGGATTTGAGGGTAAGTTTATTCAGATCCATGGGCAACCTCCTCCTGAGGGGTCAGACCTACACTTTTGACAAATATCTATCGCTTTCTGATTTTAGTCTCGGGTTTGAACGCCGACTCCTTTTTCAGCGCCTCGAAGAGCTCCCGTTCCCTGTCCGTGAGTTTCCTGGGCACGGCGATCTTCACGGTGACCAGTATGTTCCCGGCGCAGTCCCCCCTGCCGGGCAGCCCCTTGCCCCTGATCCTGAGCACCTGGCCGCTCTGGGTCCCCGCGGGGATCTTCATCGTCACCGAGCCACCCAGGACGGGAACCTGGACGCTCCCGCCAAGGGCGGCGTCCCAGGGGGCGATGTCCACGGTGGTGCGAAGGTCCTGGCCTTCGATCTCGAAGCAGGGATCCTTAACGACTTCTACCTCGAGGTAGAGATCACCGGCAGGGCCGCCGCCGCTTCCCTTTTCACCCTGGCCGGCAAGGCGGATCCTCGAACCCTGGGTCACCCCCCTGGGGATAGTGACCTCGAGGGACTTGCGACTCCTGCGGGCGCGCCCGTCGGCGCCCCGGGCGAGGACCTCGAACTCGACGCGCTTCTTCCCCCCGGAGGCTATCTCATCGAGGGTCAGTTCAATTTTCGACTCCAGGTTCCGGCCGCGACGGCGAAGGGAACGCCCATGGAAGGGTTGCCCTTCCATGGTGGTGAAACCCCCCAGGTTGCCGAAGAGGGCCTCGAAGAAGTCGCTGAAGGGACTGCCGTCGCCCCCGCCGCCGAACTGGAAGGCCCCTTCCCATCCGGGGGGAGGAGAGAAGTCCTGCCCATCCTTCCAATTAGCCCCGAGGGTGTCGTACTTCTTTCTTTTTTCGGCGTCGCGGAGAACCTCGTAGGCTTCGTTGATCTCCTTGAAGCGGTTTTCAGCGTCGGCCTCCTTGTTGACGTCTGGGTGGTATTTCCTCGCGAGTTTCCTGTAAGCCTTCTGTATATCCTTCTGCGACGCGTTCCTCGGCACTCCGAGGATCTCGTAGTAATCCCTGAACTTCATCGAAACCCCTCCACCCTGACCGGGGCGCCTGTCCTATCGCGGCGATGCCTACGGCACGCCCCCTTTTTTAATTGCATCAACCTTCATTGAATTCGGCGTCTATTACATCCTCTTCCTTGCCTGGTCCACCCCCGGCGGCTGGCCCTTCGGGTCCCTCAGCCTGGGAAGGACCTTCATGCTGGGAGAGCGCTGCCGCCGCCTGCTTCAGGTCCTGCGTCAGCGACTGAAGCCTGGGGGTCTCCTCCTCCTTGGAGATGGCTTCCTTGGCCTCCCTGACCAGTTCCTCGCCCCTGGCCTTTTCATGGGCCGGGGCCCTGTCGCCGAGATCCGCTATCATCCTTTCTACCTGGTAGGACGCGGCCTCGAGCTCATTCCTGGCGTCGACCCAGGCGCGCCTCTTTTTGTCCTCTTCGGCGTGGAGCCGGGCTTCGTCGACCATCCGATTGATCTCGCTCTCGGCCAGGTTCGTGGAATTGCTTATGGCGATCTTCTGTTCCTTGCCGGTCTCCTTGTCGCGGGCGGACACGTTGAGGATGCCGTTGGCGTCAATGTCGAAGGTTACCTCGATCTGCGGTATCCCCCTGGGGACGGGTCGAATCCCCTCGAGTTTGAAGTTGCCCAGTTTCCTGTTGTCCCGGGCCATCTCGCGCTCGCCCTGGAGCACCACCACGTCCACCGCAGGCTGATTGTCCTCGGCGGTGGAGAACACCTCGGACCGGCGGGCCGGTATGGTGGTGTTCCTCTCGATGATCTTCGTCATGACGCCGCCCAGGGTCTCGATGCCGAGGGAAAGGGGTGTGACATCCAGCAGAAGGACATCCTTGACCTCGCCCTTGATGATCCCCGCCTGGACGGCGGCCCCCACGGCCACCACCTCGTCGGGGTTCACGGTCATGTTCAGGTTCTTGCCGCCGGTAAAACGTTTGACCAGTTCCTGGACAGCAGGAATCCTGGTGGAGCCACCCACCATTATAATCTCGTCGATATCCTTGGCCTCGAGCTTGGCATCCTTCAGGGCCTGCTTCATGGGCTCCAGGCTCCTCTCGACGAGGTGCCTCGTCAATTCATCGAACTTGGCCCTGGTGAGGTTGGTCGACAGGTGCTTCGGCCCGTTGGCGTCGGCGGTGATGAAGGGCAGGCTTATATCGGTGCTGGTACGGCTCGACAGTTCGCACTTAGCCTTCTCGGCCGCTTCGTAGAGCCTCTGCAGGGCCTGCCTGTCATTCCTAAGGTCGATGCCCTCCTGCTTCTTGAACTCGTCGGCGAGCCAGTCGACGACGCGCTTGTCGAAATCGTCACCGCCGAGGTGGGTGTCGCCCGAGGTGGAGCGCACCTCGCAGAGGCCTTCTCCCACATCCAGGATGGAGACGTCGAAGGTACCCCCGCCCATGTCGAAGACCATCACGGTCTCGTTATCCTTCTTATCCATGCCGTAGGCCAGGGCCGCCGCCGTCGGCTCGTTCACGACCCGCAGCACGTTAAGCCCCGCTATCTTCCCGGCGTTCTTGGTAGCCTGTCGCTGGGCATCGTTGAAGTAGGCCGGGACGGTTATGACCGCGTCGGTCACCTTTTCGCCGAGCCAGGAAGAGGCGTCCTGTGCCAATTTTCTCAGGATCTGGGCGCTGATCTCCTCCGGGGCGTACTCCTTGCCCTCCACCTCCACGCGGACCGAGTTGTTCTCCCCCTTGACGACGGTGTAAGGAACGATCTTCATCTCCTCGCCGACCTCGTCGTAATTCCTTCCCGTGAAACGCTTGATGGAAGAAACGGTCCCCTTGGGGTTAAGCACGGCCTGCCTCCTGGCGAGGATACCCACCAATCGTTCGCCGTCCTTTGTAAAACCCACCACCGAAGGCGTGGTCCTGCTCCCCTCCGCATTGGGTATTACCGTGGGTTGTCCTCCCTCGAGGACGGCCACGGCGGAGTTTGTTGTGCCAAGATCTATCCCGACGGTTCGAGACATGAACATTCCCCCTTTTGGCTCTTTCGCGGCAAGAACCGCAAAAAGCCTGACTAATGTTGACCTTTACCCTGACAATTATATAGGTCAATATTCATCAGGCAACATTTTAAGGAGCCATATATCCTTATTAGGGATATATAATTCCTATTTTTACTTATTTATCTCTTTTTTCGTTCATTTTCAAGGAATTGTTCTTCAAGAAAAAAGCGGGGCCAGAGGCCCCGCGGAAGGGAGGAGATGGTCCTGCTATTTCTTCAACGATTCGATGTATCGTTCAAAGCGCCAAAGGGAGATCTCGTTCCTGATATCCTGCGCCTTCGAGAAAAGAAGTTTGGCTTTGTTGACGTCGGGCTCATCCTGGGTGAGAGCAAGCCTCATCTCGAGACGGGTCCGCTGCAGTTCATTCATCTTGTCGAGGATTTCCTTGGGGTAGTCGACCTTCCGGACATTCCTGTCCCTGGAGTAACCGCCCCTGTGCATCATCCTGGGACCACAGAAACCGTCAAAGCCCATCCCCGCGCCGAAAGACCCGTAAGGCCCTCCGTAGGCATAAGCCGCTGAACCGATGGCTAACACGGCCGCAAGGGCCAGAAGAACAGCTCTCTTTTTCATAACTTTCACCTCCGGGTGTTTTCACGAATCCCTGTTGCCATCATTATATTTTGTTGCTCCGCCGGAGGTTATGGGTAAAACGGCCTATCATCCCCTGGGCAGTTTTACCTGATCCATCGCGAAATTTGGTCGGCGACGCCGTCGGCCGGAAGTTCCTCCCGGGCTCCGTCGGGCTTCCACACTTCGACGATGCCTTCCGAGGCTTCCCTGCCAACTACCACGGTCACGGGAAGGCCGACCAGTTCTGCATCGGAAAATTTCACTCCCGCCCTCTCGTCGCGGTCGTCCAGGAGAACCCCGAAGCCTCTCTCCTCCAGCCTCTCGGCCAGGACGTTGCCCAGGCCTACGGCATCATCGTTCCTCATGGACGCTATCAGGATGTTTACGTCGAAAGGGGCGAACCGGGGCGGAATCTTTTCATCCACCACCAGGGAGAGAACCAGGGGAGTGACACAAAGAGTTCCCTCCCAGCGATGGGCCCTTGAAAGAGCTCCCCCTTCGCGCTGGAAGGTCAGGAGCGAGGGCTCGGGGTGCGTCATGGCCACGGCAATGCTCCTCAGTTGGGACGCCACGATGGGCGAACCGCAAAGGGGACAGGGGAAGCCTTCCTGGATGCTGACCAGGTCCGCCACGGCGGAAACCCCGTAGTCCCGTCCCCAGCAAGCGTTGAGCAGGTGAAACCCCGGCTTGTTGGCCCCCGCGACCAGGCAGGGACTGCCCTCGACATGGCCGTCGGCGAGGAGCCGGATGCCCGGCGGGAGCCCGACGGGACCAAGGTAGCCGGCCAGGTCGCCCACGGCTTCCCTTATCTCCAGCGGATCGGCGAAGCGGACCACGACGCCGCCGAGGGCGTGGGAAAGCTTCCGGTCGTTGACCTGGTGATCCCCCCTGGCGAGAACCGCCAGCACCTCCTTGCCGGTTTCCTGCCCTGCGGCGTAGAACAGGGTCTTCAGGGTCCGATCGGGCGATACACCCAGTTGCCTGCAGAGTTCGGCGATGGTATCAGCGCCCGGGGTTTCGACTTCCCGGAGGGGTGCTTCACCGCCGGAAGGTCTGGCCGTGGGGTTCGCCGGCGCGTCGTCATCGCCGCACCAGTCGCAGGAAGGGCAGATGAACCCTTCCTTGGAGTGCCACGAACCCCTGTCGGCCGCCAGCGCCACGTAGCGCCTCGTCTCCTCGATGGTCCACCCGTTGCGGGGAGCCAGGCCCGCCTCGCGCGAGATCTGCCGGGCGATATCGAGAAACCCGTCGCGGCCGAGGGCCGCCTCGTCCGGGTCGGCCGCGAAGCCGCAGGCGTCGATCCTCCTGGGGTCGACGTCGGCGAAGGATAGGGGAAGTTGCCGGTAGCTCTTGACGGCCTTCCGGGAGATCGAAAGGGAATCCTCCGACATTTCCTTGAAGTCGACCATCTGGATGCCCTTCTCCCGGGCCAGGTCGCGGAAAGAGCAGGCCACCTTTTCCCAGAGCCTTAAACCCAGGGGGAGCAGGTTCAGTTCACCGGCCTCGGGGTCGGCGGACACGAATCCGGCCCTGCTCAACCAGGCCACCGACCGGTCGGTCAACCCCTTCTGGGCCTCCCTGGCGGTAGGGATGAAAGTCCTGGAAAAAAGCATGGGGGAGCCCTCCTCGCGGTTTCGCATTTTTTCGTGATCTACATGACTAATAAGTATAGTCCATGGAAGGGGAAGGAGTGGAATTTTTCATGTTTTCCAGTTCCTTGGGTTATAATCGGATTCACTTGAACTGAAGCGGTTCCCGCTGTGCGCTCTCCCTAGGACAAGCGCAAGGGGAGTGTCTTATATGGAAGGGGATGATCGCCTTGGCGGCACACAGCCTTGAACCCGAAATCCAGAAAGGTTCCCACCCGGAGGAGAGTTTCCGAACGGGCTTCATGCACGAGGTGCTCGAAGTGCTCTCGGCATTGCAGCAAGACGACAGGATCGACGAATTCTTCCTGATGCCCGACTTCGGCTTCGACCTGGGTGTTTTCCTTGGCAAGGAGGGGCGGACCAGGTCGATCTTCTTCAACCTCAAGATGTACATGGGGGCGAAACCACGGGTAATCGAAATAGGCGACCAGAGCGGCTCGGGTTCGGAGGTGGAACTGCTGCAGCTCAACACCGCTCGGAGTGCCCTGGCCGCTGGGTCCTTCCGGTGGATCCTGGTGGATATCACCAAATCCAGGGGGAACCGAAGGTACAGCATCTTCACCACCGACCAAGCCAAGGAGGGCCTCATGGGAGGCCTCAACAAGAAAAAACAGAATAGCATAAAATTGGCCTCGGTGATGACCTTCCCGATGACCTGGGACGAACTGTCAGGCAAACTCGCCGACTTCCTGGCCGATTGACGCGATGGACCCCCTGGGGCTGTTGGACCGCCTCCTGGGCAGGAAAAAGTTGCCCTTCACCACCGGGGATATGGCCGAGAGGGCCCCGCGGCTGGATGAATACTTCGAAGGGTTGAAAGGAAAGAGGATCCTGGTCTTCAACCCCCCCTTCTGGGGTTTCCACGATATCTTCGTGGACAGGAAGGGGGGCGTTTTGTTGGTGGCCTTGAAAGCCGAGGGCGACTCCTTCGCCTTCATCGGGGACGAGCGGGGAGCTTCCCTGATGCTGAAGTATGGCCCGGGACCAACCCTTAACGCCGAGGAAAGGCTCGCCCCGGGCATCCTGGAATGGGTCCTCTACGACGATTTCATTGTCTACCGGGGCCCCTTCTTCCCCATCAGCCGCAGCCCCTATCACCTGGGCAAGGTCGCGGCGCTGATGAGCTTCGAGGGCGAGGCCGGAAGAGAGAACGTCCCGGGGGAGATCTCCCGTCTGCGGGAATGGTACGCGAAGCGGAACCGATGATGGTTTCTGAAGCGGCCATGCCCGTGACCCTTTAAAGACGATCAGGAACCCCTGATGACCCTCCTGGCTCCCCTCTGGAGGAGCCACTTCTCGGCCCGTTCCGAGTTATCTCCCTGGATGACCACCGACCCGTCCTCAACCCTGGCCCCGCAGCCCAGGGCCTTGCGGAGGTCCTTTGCGAGCGGTTCCAGTGCGGCGGGTGAAAGCCCTCCACCGGGGGCGGAAAGGAGCGTCACGGTTTTGCCCCCTCTTCCCTTCCGCTGGACCCTGAGGATGATCTTGTCCACGCGGGAAAGATCGGGGGCTTCGGCTTCAGCGGGAGGGGCCGCCCTGGGCGCCTCCCGCGGCTTTGCCATGGATCCGCCGTCGGATCCAAGAAGTCCGTGCTCCCTCAGGAGGTCTCCCAGGAGGGTGTTCGGAACCCTTTCGGCCGTTCCGTCGACGGGAATCTTCCTGGACTTTTTCCCGGCCATGGATCACCCCTCCCGCCCAGGTGCTCGCTCACCTGGAAATATAGTTCGTGGCGTAGACCACCTTCCTGCTGCCCGCGTAACCCACGGCGAGGTCGATGCCCTCGCCCCTGAAGCGGAGAGAACGATCCACCCAGAGCAGGAACCCCTCGCCCTCGACGGGCCTGAAGTCTTCCGTGTTTTCCGGGGCGCCGCCACGCACCGTGGCGACCACCACTCTCGCTCAGCCTCCGGAAAGGGTCTCGGGGGCCAGGGTCAGAACGCTTCCCATCCCGACCATTTCGGCCTGGGCCTCCGGGGTTGCCCGGAGTTCACCCTCCGCCAGTGAAGCCGCCGCCTTGCCGACCGCGAGGGCCGTAGCCAGGAGCACTGCCATGATCAGAAGTCTTTTCGTCATTCCTCCAACTCTCCTCTCTCAAAGAAGGGTGTCATCAGGCGAATCCCCGGGACCGCCTGATATGCTCGTAGGCCTCCTGGACCTCCTGGAACCTCCTGGCGGCCAGGTCGACGAACTCCTTGTCCAGGTCGAGGCCGATGAACTTGTCGGGGTGGTACTTCGCGACCAATTTCCTGTAGGCTTTCCTGATCTTCTCATCGCTGTCGCCCGATACGCAGCCCAGGACCTCGTAGGGATCCCTGGCGGGCCTCCTTCCGGCGGGAGGGGGGGAGTAGGAGCGATACCCCCTGCCGCTGTGGCGGCTTGTCTGGGCCATCCACCGGTGGAATAGGTCCGAGAAGGCCCGGTAAACCAGCAGCACAAACACAAGGGGCAGGACCATCCGTAAGAGGCGGACGATAATAAGCATCAGGCGCCGCCCCGGGTGGAGGGACGCTTCCCGTCGGCCAGGGTGAGCTCCTCCAGCAGTTTGCGGGTGTGCTCGATATCTTCCCGGGTCTCTCGCAGCCACCGATTCCTCAGGTCCTGGTCCATCGCCTCGGCCTTGGGGTCCGACCCCAGGAAGGCCAGTTTTTTCTCCTGGATGGCCAACCAGTCACGGAGCTTTCTCTCTCGCTCAAGTCTCTCGCGGTTGAGATGAACCTCGCTGTCCTCATCCACGAACGCCCTGGACATGGAGTCCACCTCCCCTTGAGATGGTGATTACAATGCCCATGGTACGGTCAGTCAATTATACCGGCTCCGACAGCAGTTCAGCGACCTCGCGGCTGAAGGCCGACGGGTCGTCCAGGCTTCCACCCTCGGAGAGGGACGCGAGGCCGAAGAGGATCTTGGCGTACCTCGCTATCCTGGGATCGGAAGGGTCGCCATCATGGATGCTTTTTAATTTCTTGACCAAGGGGTGGGAGGGGTTTATCTCCAGGTTCCTTCTTACCCTGGGAACTTCCTGTCCGGCCGCCCTCAGGAAAGCTTCCATCTGGGGCGTCGGGTCAAAGGCATCTCCCACCAGGCATGACGGCGAAGCCTTGAGACGCGAGGAGACCTTCACTTCCTTCACTTCCCCCGAGAGGGCTTTACCCAGATCCCCCAGGAGGGTTTCCAGGTCTTCCCGCGAAGCTTCCTCGCCCTTTTCTTCCGGTCCGCCCGCTGAGGGGAGTCCGACGGTCCCTCTCGAAAGGGAGGTGATCTTTCTGCCCTTGTATTCATCGACGGCCGGGGACCATATTTCGTCCACGGGGTCGCTGAGGATGATCACCTCGTATCCCTTTTCCGCGAAAGCCTCGAGGTGAGGGGCGCTTTTGCCCACCGTCAGGCTCGGTGCCGTGACGTAGTAGATCTCCTGCTGGCCTTCGGGCATCCTGACCAGGTACTCCTCGAGGGTCACGGGGCCGTCGGGGGCGGTGGTGTCGAAGAGGGAAACCTCGAGGATCCTGGAACGGTTCCTTTCGTCGGAAAATATCCCTTCCTTGAGGACCTTCCCGAAGTTCTTCCAGAAGGAGAGATAAGCGTCCCTGTCCTCCTTGAGCATTCCGGAGAGGCCCTCGAGGACCTTCCTCGCCACGCTCCTTTTTATGGTCTCCACCTGGCGGCTCTGTTGAAGCATCTCCCTGGAGATATTGAGGGGGAGGTCCTCGGAATCGACGAGGCCCCTGAGGAAGCGAAGGTATTCAGGAACCAATTCCCGGCAGTCGTCCATAATGAAGACGCGGCGGATGTAGAGCTGGATGCCCCTGAAGAGGTCCCTTATGAAGATATCCAGCGGGGCCCGGGAGGGAATGTAGAGCAATGCCCTGAACTCCATCCCGCCTTCGGCCTTGAAGAAGACCCTCCTCATTGGCTTGTTCCAGTCGTGGGTGAGATGCCTGTAAAATTCGTCGTACTCCTCCTCGGCTACCTCTTTCTCCGGCCTGGTCCAGAGGGCCTTCATGGAGTTGAGGGTCTCCAGGGAGCCGTCTTTGGCCTTCATCCTTATCGGCCAGGCCACGAAGTCGCTGTACCGCCTGATAATTTCCCTTATCACGGAGGGGTCGGAATAATCCCTGGCGGTTTCGTCCTCCTCGTCTTTTTTCAGGAAGAGCGTTACGGAAGTCCCCTGGGCATCGCGGGAGGCTTCCTCGAGGGTGTAGCTGCCATCGCCGGGCGACTCCCACTTCCAGGCCGCGGCCTCACCCGCCCGGCGCGTCACCAGGGAGACCCTGTCGGCCACCATAAAGGAAGAGTAGAAGCCTATGCCAAACTGGCCGATAAGTTCCTCCGGGAAGGAGCCCGCCCCTTTATCCCTGAGGATGGACAGGTACTCCTTCGTGCCCGACCGGGCGATGGTCCCTATGAAATCCACCAATTCGGCCCGGCTCATGCCGATGCCGTTGTCGGAGATGGTCAGCGTCCGGGTCTCGGGGTCGGTCTCGATGAGAATATGCAGATCCTCTGCGAGGGGGGCGAGGTTTTCATCGGTGAGGGCCTCGAAGCGTAGCTTATCCAGCGCGTCCGAAGCATTGGACACGAGTTCCCTGAGGAAGATATCACGGTTTGAGTAGACGGAGTGGATCATCAGGTCCAGGAGTTGCTTGGCCTCGGCCTGGAACTGGAAGGATTCTTTCTCGGACATCACGGGGCCTCCTTGGAAATGGGTTTCATTTTATCGCCGACGCTCCCCTGGAGCGCCCATTGAAAAAAGGGCGGCGGGGTCAACCGCCGCCCCAATGCCTCGATCTCCGGAAGGAGCGATCAGGCTGAAGAGATCGAACTTATTCCTGCTTTAGTTCCAGGACGCGACCCTGGACCGCCTTACTCTTGGGGAGCCTGAGAGAAATAACCCCGTTTTTGAAATTGGCCTGGGCTTTGTCGGGGTCAACCTCGGTAGGAAGGGTCACACAGAGATTCATGGTCCTGCCGCCCCTTCTCATGTACCAGGTCTTGCCGTCTTCCTCTTCGGCTTTCTCCTCGGCCTTGGAGCTGATATCCACCCTGTCGGAGTACGTCTTGATCTCTATCTGGGACGGGTCGAAACCGGGCGCGTCGATATTCACGACGACCTCATCGTTCTCCTCGTACATGTCGACGGGGACGTACCTCCGCGTCATAGGCCTGATGGCGTCCGAGAAACCCCTGAAAAGATCGTCCATTTCGTCGAATATGCCCATTCCCCTGCCGAACGGAATCAATTGCCTCATGAAAAACCCCCTCCTTTTGCTTGTCTTAAAGGAAGGATACCAGACTTCGTCAGTAAAGGTCAAATATATTAGTCAGTATAGGTTAGTGATTCTCCCCTTGGGGGGGTAAATATCACGATTTTTTACCTGGTTTCCTTTTTTTTTGCAATTTTTCAAGGGTCCTTCTTCTCCTCGATCTTTACCAAACTGTCCTCCTCGAGGGACTCCTCGACCGCCGCCAGGGAGTGGAGGTGCGTCGTGTCGAAGACGGCCACGGGCGTGTCGGATTGCTTTATTAACAGCGGAATCTCGGTGCAGCCCAGGATGACCCCACCGGCGCCCCGGTGGGCCAAGTCTTCTATGATCCGGAGAAAGCGTGCCTTCGAAGCCTCTTTCAACTCTCCCAGGGAGAGCTCCTCGTCGATCACCCTGCTTACGAAGTTCCTGTCATCCTTTTCGGGAACCAGGATCTCCAGGCCATGCCTATCGGCCAGGCGG
>LSQX01097226.1_pt1 | contig 19725 bp, 7 predicted proteins | sample 654561 | NCBI WGS metagenome assembly LSQX01 (sample SAMN04489861, study PRJNA283612) | anaerobic digester metagenome | isolation source: 4 biogas reactors fed with cattle manure at either 37C or 55C with and... | place: Denmark: Kongens Lyngby | collected 2014
GTTTTTCTGAAGAGATTTTTTGAACTCCACTCACTGCTTTATCTTTGTTTTCCCAAGTGACATACTCAATCAATACTTCGACTTCTCCACCAAAAAAGGAAGGTATTCCTTCTATATTCACATTCACTGTACCAATACTATTTCCACCAAGAACAATACTGGCATAGCGCTGTTTTTTATCGACTGAAGCAAAAGCATCAACACCCTCGCTTTTATCATTCGGAGGAACGACATTGGTCATGTATCCTGACATGTCGCCATACCATTTGTAGAGCCACCAGCCACCGCCTTTTTCATTATTAGCGGTCAATAAACTGCCTAAACGGCCAGGCAAATTGGTAAACCACCAAGAAATCATAGCGCTTTCAACACCATTTCTTTCAAATTTGGCAATAAAAGGAACCGATACTCCAGGAGACCCTTCATAAGCATGTGTATCTGATGAATATTCGTTAATACTAATCTTACGTTCTGAAATTCCATTCGACTTTTCTAAAGAGCGATAACTATCTATGGCTCCCTTAAAACCACCAGAGCCCCATTGATGCCAACTAATCACATCAGGAAGACAGTTATTGGCTTTTGTGTATTTTAAGAAATCCGACATTCTCGAATTATTGTAATAAGAATAAGAAGGGCCTATTATTTTGGCATTTGGATCCATTGATTTGATTAGATCATAAGTCGGTTTCCATACTGTACTATGAAAATCACCGTTTTCACTTTTCCATGTGCCATCAGGTTCATTCCAGATTTCATAGCCATCAAAATTGGTTAAGCCAGAGGCTAATTTTTTTTCAATCACCGTTTTGACTCCAGCAAGCCATTTATCTTTTCCTGGCCATTGGTAAGGCCAACCTGGCAAAATATCCGCTAAACGAATTTGAACTTTTCCCGTTGTTCCCTGCAATCGCTCAGCCACCTTAAAAGCGTCTCCAATCGGCTGCTGATAGCCTTTACCGCTCATCGCTGGCTGAATAAAGACATTTGGTTTTAAGGGTGCCACGTGTGCATTAATATCGGCGGGCAAAGTCTCCGTCATTCCATATAAAGAGCCCGTAGCACAATGCGTTACAGGCCTTAAACTATCTGATAATGCAACTTTTAACGCAAATTCAGCGGCATTCAACTTGACAGTTAAAAGAATTAAACTCGCTAGAATAAAAAGTGTTTTGAAATCATTTTTCATTTTACTGTACTCCTATTTTTTCAATTCAATCAGTTGATTTATTGAACTCGTTTTAGAACGCACGAAGTAAATTCCTGATTTTATGTTGGATCGTCGCATTTCATTTTTGAGTGAATTCATATCGATGGATTTATAGTTTCCGAGAAACGAACCATTCAAGTGATAAACGAAATATTCTTGTAATCCATTTATAGAATTTACATGTAGTGGCGTTTCAATGCCTATAGTCCCTTGCGTAAATTTTAGCCAGTCTATATTCACAAAACTCCCTGTGATGAGAAGTTTTAATATGTGTTCTCCTTTTGAAAGTTTGATCGTCTTAGCTGAAATGGTGTTATAAGTGTCCCAATCCCCAGTATTCTCTACCTTAATGGTATCAGTAATCGCAACATCATCTATGAATAACCTAAACGAAGAATTGTCTCCTCCAGCAGCGATTCGTGCTTCAAGGGTGTAAACGTCTTCTCTCTCTACATTGACTGTGTATTCAAGCCATTCACCTGCTTCAGTGTAGCCTAGAGCATAGTGAGCACAATCGGTTCCTTTCACAAAAACACCTTCGGCAATTTCAGCACAATCAAGACCAACAACGTCTACAGCATTTTTTCGATAAGCATTCCCTTTATTTTCTGTGTCTTTATCATAAAACGAAACTTGATTACCACCTAAATCATAATTTTCTACTTCTATCGTACCTGGAATGGATATCGGATTTCCAGCGATTTCCTCTTCGCCATTGATACTTCCAAAGGGTTCCTGTTTCACAGGCTTTACTTCTACTGTATCCGTCCAAGAACGCTTCATGCGATCCAATCCAGATTGGTTTACAATTTCAAGCTTGATATTAGTACCTTCGCCAACACGCTTAGTCATACTATACCAATCGCCATCTCTAAGCCCAGGCCAATAGAAGCTACCCATTTTCCATTCACGCAATTGTTCAGGAATGCCACGAATATAGGCCATAAAATAATTGGTTGGCTGCTGATTATAATCCATAAAGTCGTAATAAACGCCATTCTTTGTGCCAGGACTCATTGCGCCACCCCATTCTGTACAAATGGTACGATCGGCATACTGACCCACTTTTGCCTTAATGGCATTTTTCCAGCCTTCTTCAGTGGTGATGCCCATATTCCAGAATGTATATTCATGCACTGCAAAAAGGCACCCATCAAAACGGCTATCGCTTGCAATATCAGGTATATTCTGCGCCATGCCACTTCCATCTAAAATAATGTGATCTCGAGGCACATTAGGATATCTTTCAAGCCATGAAGCATAGAGGTCTTTAAGTTGCTCTTTCGTATACATATGGGGCTCATTGAATATCTCAAAATATGCATTTGGATCTTCGCCGTATTTTTTTACGACGGTATCCCACATAGCCCACCAGTTATCCATATTTTTTGGGCCAGATGGTTGTGCCGGGCCCCAATACCCTATAACCACACGCCCTTTTCTTAATCCAACATCAATAACCCCAGTATAGGTATTCCAAAACGTGGAAGCCGTAGGCTCATTAATAGGAAGTCGAACGCTATTAGTTCCAAGCAATTCCACAAACTGACCTATAACGCGATCAGCCACAATCGAAGCGGATTCATAAGTATCCGTAAGCGACAAGCCAGAAAGCACAAGAACATCCGAGACGAAATTATCTCGTTTATCAGCCCAGTTTACGCCTCGAAATTGATTTGTGGCTGCAAACGCAGGTGAGCAAACCATCGCACCAATCATTACTATTTTAAAAACATTCATGTTTTCTCCTATAGAATAAGCAATTACCACATTGCGTATTCCGAATATTAGGTTTATTCTTTCACTACTATTTTTAGTGCTTTATCTCCTTTTACAGCACGCACTATATATACGCCATTTATATAACCAGCAAACTTCATTTCCTTTGCAAAAGCATCGTTCTTTGAAATACTATTCGAGAGCATCGAGCCATCAAAATGGATACGGCCAAGATGCTTCCCTGTAATGCTGAAAACATTGAATTCACTTACTTTTACTTGAGACAACAATTCAAGATTCTGATTATTTACTCCAGCATGAATTGCGGTTTTGATAGTATCTGCGCAGTTTTCTTCTTCACAGAAATAAAGCCAATCCACATTCACATAATTGCCTGTAATCTGTAATTTGAGAGCCTGTTCACCAGCTGTCATTTCTTGAGTCATCACACTAACCGTGGTGTACGTATCCCAATCGGCTCCTTTTGGTACTTTAATCGTATCAGTGATGGCTTTATCATTTAGGAATAGACGGAAACTAGAGTTTTCTGAACCGCTAGAAACACGTGCGACTACATAATACTTTTTAGTTTTTTCCACATTCACCGTATAACGAACCCATTCACCCACTGTAGTATAGCCAATCGCATAACCTTCACAATCTGAATCCTTCAAGAAAGTGCCTTCTGGAACAGCCTTACAATTAAGACCCACCACATCCACGCCACCCTCACGGTATGCATTTCCTTGGTTTGCAATTTCATTATCACTATAGGCAAGTCCTGCACTACCCTTATCATAATCCTCTACTTCTAGCTTTCCTGGTATCGCGATCGCTTTGTCTCCAAAGGGTTCTGCTGGATCTAATTTTGTTGTTAAGCGAAGGAAAGTTGTGCCGTGTGCAGGAACTTCTGCAGAGAGACTTGTTTTGAGAAGACCGAGATCTTTTTTCTGCCAAATATCACGAACGCTCACTTCTCCTGTGATACCTATATCAGCAAAATTCAAATCTATGGTTTGAGTCGTGTTGTTTTTATTATATAAAGCAACAGCTATATTACCACTGCTTTGAGAACCAAGATATCTAATCCAAATTTGTTTCCCATTTTCATTACTCACACGATGCCCTGCAATGCCTGCAGAGTCTTGATTCACGGCAATCATTTCCGCATTCATATAAATGTCTTTAATTTCAGGAGTCATTTTACGCAAGTCATTTCCTGTGAGCAAAGGAGCAGCCATCATAGCCCACATCGTCATGTGAGATCTTGATTCATCCATAGTCAATTTTCCGTTACCTACTTGTAACATATCTGGGTCATTCCATTTTCCAGGACCAGCATGGATATAAAGCTTTTCATTTTCTTCAATAATATCAGCCACACCGCGGAACCAATCCCCTGGTTTTGCTTCCCATGCATTGCTAATATCTCCTGTAGTACGCCATAGATTACCAGTTTTTGGCATCCAATCTTGATAACCCCATGCACAAATACTAAATACAATGTCTCGACCAGATTTTAAAAGGGCATCTCGCATGCGTTCATAATCTTGTCTTTGATTTGACCCTGGTGCTGGTTCGCAGTTATCATACTTTAGGTAATCTACACCCCAAGAAGCAAAAGTCTTTGCATCTCGTTCTTCTTTCATATAGCTTCCGCTCCCCGAATTCGGGAATTGGCTGCTATTGTTGTAATGATGGCAAGTGCGTAATCCACGGTCACCATAAATACCAAACTTTAAGCCCTTGTTATGAATGTAATCGCCTAATGCCTTCATTCCACTTGGAAAACGCGTAGGGTCTGCTTGCAAATCGCCATTGGCATTTCTGGTTTTTGCCATCCAGTTATCATCCAAGTTCAAATATATGTAACCAGCATCTTTCATTCCTGAACTGACCATGACATCGGCAATTTCTTTAATTTGATTTTCATTAATGTTTTCATGGAAAACATTCCAGCTATTCCATCCCATCGGAGGCGTTTTCACTAAATTATTGATTTGTGAATAGATAGGTAGTATTGCTACCGCTGTAAAAAGAATGGATAGTTTAATCTTATTCATTTTATTTTTCGTCACTTTTTGTAAACTCATTTTATATGAACCACTTTTGCATTCGCTTTATCCATCACAAGATAGACGCCTCGCGAATAATTATTTCCTTTCATCAAGTCCACAACTTGATTCCAATTCTGGACATTTAATTGCCCTAAATACTTTCCATTCATATCAAAAATTTGACATGGACGGTTTTGTTGTTGTGCATCCATTTTTAGAGTAGACGCAAACAAAGTCGTGTTTTCAAATTCAATCCAATTCACATTCATTAAATAGGTACTTGTGCCTGTAAATTCTAATGTCAATTTTTGTGTTCCTGCTGCAAGCTCCACTTCTGTTTCTGCTTCATACCAATCATTCCACCCCTCTGTTTTGGAAGGATCAATAGTTTGTTTGGCAAGAACATTACCTAAAGAATCTTTTAACAAAATCTCACTTGATTCTTCTGCAGCAGTACCCACACTCACTCGCCAGGTGTACTTAGCAGAAACTGGTGAATGCACTAAATAGGAAGTCCAATCACCATCATTGATCCACCCGATATTCACTTCATTATCAGAGCCTGTTTCTATTTCTACTCCTGACATTTCAACATAATCTTCTGCTTGGATTCTTGCAGGAATTACAACGGCTTCAAAAGGCTGATTTAATAATTTCAAATTTCCATCTAATTCATAAGAGGAACCGCTTTTTGTAGTAATAGAAAAAGTCTTACCCGCATATTCTAAATGGAGAGGAGTATTATTTTCTGAAGTCAATTTCAAATAAGTGAGCTTTCGATCTTTCCAGGCCATAGAATCTACGACAACGCCACCTCTTGCACGAATTCCCACAATATTGCCAGTAGACCATTTTGAAGGCAACGCAGGAAGAATACGAATTTTTCCACCTTGACTTTGCAATAGCATTTCATTAATTCCAGAAACGGCACCAAAGTTTCCATCAATTTGAAATGGTGGATGTGCATCAAATAAATTATTGTAGGTACGATCAGGAGTAAGAAGTAAACGAACTAAATTATAAGCATGATCCCCATCTTGTAGACGAGCCCACAAATTGATTTTCCAAGCCAAGGACCACCCAGTCGCTAAATCGCCTCGTTGAATTAATGTTTGCTTTGCAGCCTCTGCAAAATTTGGTGTTTCATCCACAGAGATTTGAGCGCTTGGGAAAAGGCCATACAAATGGGACACATGACGATGATCGCTTCTTGGATCATCCCAATCAAAAAACCATTCTTGTAATTGACTGTGTTTTCCAATTTGATCTGGAGGTAATCTTTTAACAGCGGCTTCTAATTGAATTCTCAACTCATTATCTACGCCTAATACTTTTGAAGCTTCTATAACGTAATTAAAGGCGTCTCGAATAATCTGATTATCCATAGTAGGAGCAAAACAAACGTTATATCCACCATGGGTATTTTCTGGAGAAGCACTCGGAGCTGTCACAAGATATTTTTTGCCACTCACAGGTTCTTCTACAAGAATCGCTAACAAAAATTCAGCCGCACTTTTCAAAGTTGGATACACATCTTTCAAAAAATCTTTATTTTGAGTAAAAAGATAGTGCTCCCACAAATGAGTACTCAGCCAGCCAGCACCTGTAGGCCATACACCCCAAGAACCATCAATCGGTGCCGTACGATTCCAGAGATCGGTATTATGATGAACAACCCAACCTTTATCTGTTCCCCAGTGTACCTTTGCTGTTTTTGATCCTTGCGCAACCATCGCCTTAATTTTATCCACAAGTGGCATAATGCATTCTTGCAAGTTTGCGGATTCCACCATCCAATAATTCATTTCCAAATTAATATTAGTCGTGTATTTACTTCCCCAAGCAGGAGAAAGATCTCGGTTCCATATTCCTTGCAAATTAGCTGGCTGCCCGCCTGCACGAGAACTTGAAATCATCAGGTATCGACCAAATTGATAATAAAGTTCTACAAAAGAAGGATCATCATTAGAATTAAAAGATTTGACTCGATTGGTGGTAATATCACCAGCACTACTTGCAGGTGTACCAAGATTCAAACGCACGCGATTGTACAAAGCTTGGTAATCTTTTAAATGAGCTGATTTTAAGGCATCATAAGTTTTCGTAGACGCTAAATCTATCACCTTACTCGTTAAAGCCGCTGGATCGCCAGTGACATCATTATACGCTTTAAAATTACTTGCAATATTCAAAATAATGGTAGCAGAATTAGCTCCAGAAACAGTCAACTTATTATTGGCCGCTGAAACAGTACCACCTTCTGTGGAAACACGAAGACGGCTCTGGAACTTTATGGAATTAATCGTTCCATTCATCATGAGAATATTATTGTTCAAAGTGCTAAAAGACTTGTTCCCATGAGGCGATGTAAAAGAGGCTTCAAAAGAAATCTTTCCTGTTTGATTTGCTGTCAAACGAATAACAATCACTTTGTCTGGATAATTCGCAAAGTATTCTCTTGTATATTCGACTCCATTGTAAGTATAAGTCGTTTTAGAAATGGCCGTACTTAAATCTAATTCTCGGCGATAATTTGTCCCCTTGTGACCTGAAAATAATAAGTTGAGATCACCTACAGGCTGATAAGCGGCGGGTTGATAGCCAACCATTTGACCAGCAATCGACTCGGCTAGTTTATAATCTTGAGTAAACAAAGCGGCACGAACAGAGGGCAGTTTGTCAGCAGCTCCCGCCTTATTGTTGTCTCCAGGGCCTCCCGACCACACGGTGCCTTCATTTAGGTTAATCACGTCTTTTTCAACGCCACCATAAATCATGCCGCCCATGTAACCGTTTCCTATCGGAATAGCATTCGTAAATGTATTACCTGCATCACTATCATACCAAAGGATCTCAGAATATGGATCTCCAGCATAGGCCGCTGAGACCACAAAAATGAGAACAAGGCTTTGCCAAAACTTTTTCATAAATCGTCCTTTTTGATAGCCCTGCTATTTAGCGACTCGTATCAACTGTTTTATCAAACCATCTGTTGATCGAATCATATAAACTCCACCCTGCAAATGCGATTCTTTCAGTTGTTCACGAACCTCAGAGATTCCTTTTGCCACCATGGAATGCATGAGCTTTCCTTTCAAGTTATACACTCGAAATTCTTTGTCGCTCGGGATTAAGGAAGTGATTGAGCGATCCTGTATTGGCATTTCTTGTTCAGTCGATCCAAAAAGAATCCAATCCATATTCACATAACTACCTGTAAATAAGACTTTCAGTACATGTTTTCCTTGAGTGACTTTTCCAATAGAACCTTCTACGAATTTATATGTATTCCAGTCTTCGCCAGCTGGTACTTTAATCGTATCGGTGACAGGCTTATTATCTATGAATAACATGAATGAGCCTCCATCAAGTCCACTTGAAACGTTCGCACGGAACATATAATTGGCTTCTTTTTCTACGTTAATCGTGTAATTCAGCCATTCATCTGTAGTCGTATAGCCAAGAGCAAAGCCACCCGTACAATTGGCTCCTTCAGTATCACAACCTATGCCCACGATATCGACGCCATCTTCACGATAGAGCCCCCCTTCATTCACTAAATCAATATCATGATAGGCTAAGCCTTCTCCGCCGACATCATAGTTCTCCGCTTGAATAAGCCCAGGGAAACTCATCGCGACTAAGGGTTCACTCTTAAGCTCTGTATATTCAATATCAGGATATTTAATTTTCTCAGTGCTAGTCTCTAAATTCTTAAAACCAAGACCTGCAAGAATCGTTGGATCTTCAAGGTTTCCAGGGAGAGGAGATATACGGAATTTATGCTTATAAGTATTTTTTGAAAAATTCATATAAGCATCTAATGGCTTTGCGCCCCAGCTATTAATTCCACCTAAACCCATTTGGCGATAATCCACACGAAGAGTAATGTCTTTATCTCGCTTTAAATCCCATGGAAACTTGACATCGGTTAACTGTTGCGGTGTATAATGTTGAGCACTAAATTCCATAAATGGAGAACCTACCACCATTAAACCCATTCCTGTGCTATTAGTTAATGTCATCCATCTAACATTAGTCCTCTGACCTGTTTCTCCTATTTCCATATAAGGAATCGTCATGGAATCGGCAACCGTTGAATAAATCCCCATATGACTTCCTTGATTTCTTCCGACATAATTTTCATGCGGACCTCTTCCATACCATGTAACTTTTTCAAAGCCGCCTGGGATTGTGAAAAGCGTTCCCACATTTGGAATTTCAGATAAAGAACCATCTGGAGAAAAAGTATAGTCTACAATGATATCACCACTACCATAAATAGTATAGCTCATAGTCATTTTTGAACTACCTGCCTTTGGAAGCCCAATTTCAAAGTCAATGCGAGTTTCCTTTTCTGAAACGGTTGTCACTTTTGAACTATTGATCACTCGATCACGACCCGCGAATTTCCAGCTGCCACAGCGATTTTCCATTCCATTTCCTTTATCATTATCTGTAGGAGCACGCCAGAAATTTGGAGTAGGACCATCTTTTATGATTTGAACACCATTGATTTTATAATCTGTGATGCTTGCAGTAGCTAAATCAATCCCCACAGAATAATTGGCCCCTTCAATTGTCACCTTTCCATTGTTTTGTGCGACATTTTGTAACGGAAGAGATGTAATATCGATTTGTGGAGGGAGGGCTTCTCCTAAAGATAATTTGAATTGTTCTTCTGCAATGCTAAAACCAGCATCCGCCCAAAAAGTGGTTTTCTTAAGTCTAAAATCTAAATTCAAATAATAATCCGAACCCGCTTTAGTTTTGGGTTGCTTAAATGGAATCACCACTTCTTTTTTACTTAATGGCGAAATATTTAAGGATGTTCCCGAAACAGTCCCTGTTTCTATTGCCTTTCCATCTTCTTTTAATGTCCAAACTAAATCGACTTCATCTCCTATATTCGTAAAATCAAAACGGCTTTCGACTGATACAATGCCGCCAGAAACATCCACATCTTTGACAATAATATTGCGGTATTGGTGTTTGACTTCCCATAGTTCAGGTTGTACAGTTCGATCGGGAAAAACAAGGCCGTTAGCACAGAAATTATCATCATTAGGCCTATCACCCCAGAGACCACCAAAATTGAAATACTGCGAATTGCCACGTCGTAGTCCTTGGTCAATAAAATCCCATATAAAACCACCAAAAGAACGAGGATTTGCATAGAAAGCATCTACATATTCTTTTAATTCACCAACACTATTTCCCATGGCATGTTCGAATTCGCAAAGCATGATAGGCTTTGAATTGTTATTATAAGTACGAACGGCATCATAACCATAATACATCCAGCTATTCACATCCGCATTATTCCAATCGCCTTCGTAATGCACTGGGCGTGTAGAATCCGCATTATGAGCATAATCTCTCATAGAACCAAAAACGTCTCCATTTCCAGCTTCATTGCCTAAAGACCAAAGAACAACAGAAGGGTGATTTTTATCTCTTTGAATCATAGAAGACATACGCTCTACAGAAGCAGCCCTCCAATCATTATTACTCTTAGGAACCTTATCCAAAGCACCATGAGTTTCTAAGTTGGCTTCATCAATCACATAAATTCCATAACGGTCACAAAGATCATACATTCTTGGATCATTTGGATAATGAGACATACGCAAAGCATTGATATTAAATCGTTTCATTAATTTGACGTCTTCTTCCATTCTTTCATAAGACATGACTCGACCATGATCAGGATCCATTTCATGACGATTCACCCCTCTGAATTTGATTGGTTTATTATTAATAAAATAGCGTGTAGCTCCAGTACCATCTTTTTTCAATTCTACTTTTCTAAATCCAATCTTTGCACTTTCTATTTGTACTACTTCACCACTACCATCTTTAAGAACTAGAACTAACGTATATAAATTAGGATACTCTCCAGACCAAAGCTTTGGAGACATCACAGTTGTTTGGAACTGTACTTTTTGTTCTCCTCCATTTGGAGCAATAGAAGAAATGCTTTTTTGCATTTTTGACCCTACTTCCGTACCATTGTCTGCATAAAGCTGAAGTTCTACTGAATAATTCGAAACTGCAGCCGTCGTGAAATTATCAACCCAAACAGAAGCCTTTAAATCTCCATCCTTATAATTTGACAAGAGATTCGCATCAATTTGAAAATCTTGAATATGTGCTTTTGGAGTCGCGTAGAGATACACATCTCTAAAAATACCAGCTAAACGAATATAGTCTTGGTCTTCCATCCAGCTACCATCACACCAGCGAAATACTTGAACCGATATATTATTAGTGCCTGCTCTCAATTTGTCTGTAATATCAAATTCGTGGTCTGTAAAAGAGTTTTCACTATAACCGACGTACTTTCCATTAATCCATACATAAAATGCAGATTCCACACCTTCAAAATGCAAACGAATACGTTTACCATCCCAATTTGCAGGCACAGTAAAAGTTCTTCTATAATGCCCTACAGGATTAAAATTTGTTGGAGCTGCTGGAGGGTTAATAAAATCCGTTCCAGACCATGGATAAGTTACATTAGTATAAATTGGCTTATCGTAGCCATACAATTGCCAAGAACTTGGAACCTCTATCTCGTCAAAACTAGAAGCATCAAAAGAATCTTCAAAAAAGCTCGTATGCCTTTCAGAGGGTTTATTCACATGATGAAATTTCCATGTACCCGCGAGTGTTTGATACCATTCAGAACCTCGTCTGTCCCCTTTTAAAGCCTCTTCAATAGAACTATAAGGCATTGATGTGGCGTGTGGCTTTAATACATTCACGCCAAATACTGTTGGATTTCCATTCCATTCATTTAATTGAGCAAAAGAAAAATCTAATGCCATTAATAGAATGAATAAAGCTGTTGTAAGTTTTTTTAAAATCATATCCCAATCCTTTAATTTTTTACTTTCTTAACTCTATCATTTTATTTATAAAACCATTTTTACTTCTTACAAAGTAAACGCCTACTTTATAATTGAACGCTTGCATTTTCGAAATCAAAGCATCTTTAGTTAAAACCCCGTTCATGGCAAAAGATCCTTGATGAACACCTTGCAAATTGTATATATGCAAAACAGCATCACGATTACCCACATCATTCCATGAAGGGCGAATACTTGGAATTGCTACTTGGTTTAAATCTTTTGCAAATAAAATCCAATCAATATTGACAAAGCTTCCTGTAATCGCCACTTTTAAGACATGTTTTCCAGTAGTTAATTCCTTCGTGGTTTCACCTTCTACGTAGCCATAAGTATCCCAATCTTCTCCTTGTGGGACAACAATTGTATCAGAAACAGCAACGTCGTCGATAAACAATCTGAAAGAAGAGTTTTCTAAGCCACTAGAAACATTTGCTCTAAATTGATAAACGCCTGCTTCGTTCACATTAACGGTATATTCGAGCCATTCACCCGCTAGAGTGTAGCCAACGGCGTAGCCATTTTCTATAGCGACCACATCAACAGCATCTTCTCGATATTCCCCGCCTTGATTTTCAAAATCTTCATCGTAATAAGAGTTTCTCTGTCCGCCAACATCATAATTTTCTGCTTGCAAAAAGCCAGGAATTTGGATTATTTCCAAGAATGCGGCTTGCGGAGAAACTTTCGAAAAATCAGGTAATGGGATTGTATAGTTCAATATATCAGCAAAAGCATCTTCAATTCCAGCATTTGCAATCACTTCTGGACTATTCCCATCATTATCTGTCGTCGTATTTGTTCCACATTGATTACAAGCAGTTCCTTTTGGAGCATTCACAGCCACATTGTGTGCTACAGTAAATCCACTGGAACCTTCATCAAGATAAATCGGACATGTCCAATAATCTGACCATTTAGATGCAGAGATGTCATGAGAATAATTATACATGATCTCAGAACCCGTGCCTTGATTGGAAAGTGTATAAATCGCAGCACCATCAGACAAAAGTTGTGCTACGTGATGAATTTTATTCCTATTGATTTTATTATTAGTCATCGCTGTTTGTTGCTTAGTCCATCCAAAGCCAACAGAGATACCCGTATAGTTCATATAGGAAACTTCATTGTGTTCTATGACAATATAACGAGGATATCCACCAACAATACCGACACCACCTTGAATTTCTGTAGTTCCATGAGTCACTAAATTGTTTTTTATCGTATCTCGTGTAGAAATTTCATCTTTATCAGACGGATTATAAGCTATATGAATTTCTGTTGTGCTATCAGCTGCAAATTTTCCAATTGAAATTCCAGAACCTCCAATATCAGTAAAAATATTCCCTTCAATTCGACTATCATTAGTTCCAGAAATAAAATCTAAGCCTGTTGCTGCCATTTGTGTAAAGATGTTGCGTTCAAAAATCAGCCGACTTGCATTCGTCACTGTAACACCAGCATTTGGACGCCATAGTAAAAACTTATTACTTCCAAGAAGTCCATTTTCCTCAAGTACTTCTACATTGAATTGGCCTGCTTGCAAATTCAAGAAACCTTCTTTACTTGGTCTTAAAAAATTTGAATTTGCAAAAATCAACCCTTTAAATTTCATGTTTTGCACTTTACTCTTTGTGCTTTCCCCTTTGATTTCTACTAAGGTCTCTAAATTAGGGGCAACGACAGCTGCGCCTGTTAAAGATTCTCCAGTGCGTGGTTTGTAGTAAAGAATATCTGTCGTTTCATCAAGATACCACTCTCCAGGTTGATCTAAAAATTCATAAGCATTTTCGAAATAAAAAGCTTGTTGTTTTGGAGGATTACTCATAAAAGCGGTTCCAAGCATAGGATACTTTCTTCTAAAAAGTTTAGACCTTTCAGGATCCTGCGGAATGACTTTTGAAACACTACCATTTTTTTCAATTTTTTCTAAGCGAAGAACAGCATCTGCCCATGCAATCATTAAATGCATCTCCACTTTATTCATATTCTTCCAATCGCCAGTGTATTCAGAAGAAACATCAAAAGCACGTCCCATAGAATCCACTTTCGTGAGTCTATACATATTATGAGAGCCATCTGAATTTAGATTAGGAGAACGTGCACGAATCGCTTTTTTACCATTAACATAAAGTTGTCTAAAACGAGCATCAACGCCCTCAGCACACCAAATATCTTTTGCTTCATCACATAAAGTCCAGGAAGATATAGGTATACCACCTGTGATGAAAGGCTTTTCTCCTGTGTAATTTTCATAACGCACATAAAAGCCATTCGTTCCACCATCCGAATTATTAAAGCGAAGAGTATTGTCTAATGCATAAGTACCATCACGCAAATAAACAACGATATCGCCCGTCATAGACGAATTAATCGCCCGAACGGCTTGCTGTGCTTTTTGAATCGTCTTAAAAGGAGCCTCTTTTGTTCCTGCATTGGCGTCACTTCCCGAAGGAGCCACATAAAAAACAGCTTGCTCTGCCGCAAATATATTAGCAAAGTTTGTCAAAATGATGCCCATGATGAGCACGAAATATTTTTTTTTCATCCTAATCTCCCTAATCCCTTTTTTTTACTTAATCACTCGATAAGCATGGTGACTATCCCTAATCACATACTTACCTACTGGGAATCTTTCATGAATTACTCTTTTACAATCCTGAATTGAATTCGATTGAATATCACCTAAATACTGACCTAGTAAACTAAAGACTTGATAAGTTTGAAGCCCTTGTTTTTCTAAATCAAAAGTCTTTGAAATGGAATTCGTTTTTTCTCCAAACTCAATCCAATCAATATTCACATAACTACCTGTGATCAATAATTTTAATACATGTTCTCCAGCAGGAAGCACAGAAGTTTTTCCTGTGATTTCAGCATATGTATCCCAATCACCTGTTGTTTCCACAAAAACGGTGTCAGTAATTTCTTTATCATCCATGAATAACTGGAAGCTTGAAGATTCTGATCCACTAGAAACTCTTGCTCTAAAAGGATAAGCTTTTGCTTCTTCTACATTGACTGTATATTCGAGCCATTCACCAGCTTCTGTATATCCAATCATGTAATTTCCTAATTCATCAGCAACGATATCGACTCTGTCTTCACGGTATTTGCCACCTTCATTCTCTATTGAAGCGTCATAATATGCTTTATTCGATCCACCAACATCATAATTTTCCGCTTCGATTTTGCCAGGAATTGGAGTTGCTGTACAACCTTCTTTTCCAACACCACAGAATGGTCCTTGAGGAACAGCTGTTTTTGATGTTTCAAAATACCAGTAATCCCATTCGAACATATTAGTTCCACCTTTGAATACGAAGAACACATCATGGACGCCAATGGCTCCAGAAACTGTAGTGCTCTGTTCTTCAAAATTGCTTGCAGAAGTAACATTCAACTGACCGACCATTTCGCCATCCTGCTTGTCTAAGCGAATTTCGATGGTACCGCTTCCGCCTTTCACAGCAGCGTAAAATTTTTCTGCACCGTCATCGCCAAAATCCACGGAACGAACCTTGATATAGTCATTGTTGTCCAACTTATTCACGTATACGCCCTTGCCTTCTACGCGGTAGGTGCCTATGCCCCTAGAGAAGGCCTTCGTCTCAGCTTGAACAATTTTATATGGATCTAAGTTGTGAATTGGTTTTACCACACCCAAATCAGTGGGTTTAACCAGAGGAATAGTGCCATCAGGATTGAACGTGAATTCATCTACTTGAGTAGAACGACTAAAGCCGCCACCACCAGGAAGTTTTGCGGTGTGGTAGAATATAAACGCACGTCCCTTGAATTCAATGATACCTGCATGGCTTGTAAAAGCAAAGCCACTATGTTGATCTAGAATGACACCTTTCCATTCCCAAGGCCCAGTAGGGCTATCGCTCCACGAATAAGAAATTTTCTCAGGAATACCATGGGATGCATAAATCATATAATATTTATTTCCACGCTTATGAATCCATGGGCCTTCTGTGTACTTGGAGGATTCCCCGTTAGGAGCAAAGCCACGGCTCATGTCCGTTACATTGATTTGGCCATCAATGGTGATCATGTCTTCTTTTAGCTTGGCATAGTAAAGCTTGGGATTACCCCAATAGATATAGGCCTGATCATCATCGTCAACGAATACGGTAGGGTCAATGTAGTCCCAGTTAGGGCCAGCCATATGCCTGTTGTAAGCTTCTTTAAATGGACCATCTGGTTTGTCAGCAACGCCTACAGCAACAGCGCGGCCACCCTTAGTGGATTCCACAGTCACATAGTAATAGAACTTGCCGTTACGATAAATGCATTCAGCAGCCCAGTCGCCAGCAGGCTTCGCATTTGTAATACTTTCATGGCCAAAAACGAACCCACGGTCAGTCCAATTCACCATATCAGTACTAGAATACACGCGCCAATTATTCATGGTAAAGAAGGATCCTCCTTCATCATTACCTGTATACACAAACACGGTATCATTCCACACCATAGGCGCAGGATCTGGAGTGTAGTATGCCTGAGCAATAGGATTGTCCGCCAAGCCTAACGAAGGCAATAGAAGAACAGCTAGATATCCTAAAAGCGTAGTTCTAAAAATCTGTTTCATAATATTCCGTCCCGTTATTTTAATTCAATGAGTTGATTCGTTTTTTCTGTTTTTGAACGAATCAAATAAACGCCTGCTCTATTATTTGAGCTTCGCATTTGATTCTTTAATGAACTTATATCACTAGCTTTATATGTACCAAGAAGCGCACCATTAAAATGATAAACACTGTATTCTTGCATTCCGCTATTTGTATTTAAATGAAGCGGTTTTGAAATGCCAATGGTTCCTTCTGTAAATTTCAAATTATCAATATTGACGTAGCTTCCCGTGATTTCAAGTTTTAATACATGAGCCCCTTTGGAGAGTTTTGAAGTCACCATAGAAACCGTAGTATAAGTTTCCCAATCCCCAGTATTCTCTACCTTAATGGTATCAGTAATCGCAACATCATCTATGAATAACCTAAAAGAAGAATTATCTCCACCGGAAGCAACACGTGCCTCTAAAGTGTAAACGTTTTCAGATTCCACATTTACACTATACTCAAGCCATTCGCCCACTTCGGTATAACCTATCGCATAGCCATTATCATTTGTCACTACATCAACGCCATCTTCACGGTACTCGCCGCCTTGATTCTCATAATCATTATCAAAATAAGCGTTATTTTGCCCACCTAAATCATAATCTTCCGCTTCAATAGTTCCTGGAATGGAGAGAACCTCTTTATAAGGTTCTTGAGGAATTTTTTCAATCACAAGAGGAGGAAGTTTAATTTCTTGATCCACAGTAGCACCAATTTTAAACCAATCAAAATCAACATAGCCGCCAGCACTTTTTGTAGCATAATTAAATAAGCCAAAACGATAGCCGACAAACATACCTAGCGTATATTTCATAGAAAGTGTGCCGCCAATTGTTTTCCAAGTCAAACTATCTAAACTATAGAAGAAATAAGCTTTATCCGTTTGATTTGTGAAATCCATATCAATTCGAAAATAAACCTTGTTTTGAGAGATAGGAACACTTGCTTTTTGTGTAGTTCCTTGATATTGAACAACAGAAAGAGAATTTCCTGATTTAGAAACGCCGACAAAACCGAGCGAATCTTGAAGAGCCACAAGTCCAGCCACATCACCATCTTTCATTCCACTGGCATCTAAAGCAATGCGTCCTGAACATTTAGGGCCAAAAGATCTTTGCGTTAAAGTATTTTTAGCATAGTAAAGACGGCTATCCACTCTAGAAGTAGTGATGCGCATTGATCCTTTTTTTGCTTTCAAAGACCAATTGGCGTTATCTGGATTGTGATTCCATTGCCATTCTAAAGCGAGTGTTTCCTCATCAAAATCATCTGAAGTCACCATATTAAACCCAGGATAAACAGGATTTGGAAGTTCTAATGTTGCTGGAGCCGCATTTCCAAATACAGGCCAATCATTTGACCAAGTCACAGGAATTAAATATGGAATACGTCCTACAGCACCATTATCTCTAAACAGCACCGCATACCATTTTCCATCAGGCGTATCAAAAATACTCCCTTGAGCCACGCCGTTATTTTGAAGAGCAATTTTCCCCTCATAATTTCCCGTAATTGATGAAGATCTAAAAACTAGTTCTGTTCGTCCATTTCCACTCGGCCAAGTAATGGCAAATAGATAATACTTCCCATTGACCTTTTCCATATGCGCCCCTTCCATCTTGACTATATAAGAGGATGTTCCTGTGGTCGCATCTAAAGGAATCTTCAAGGTTTGGTTTACACCACCCTGTTTTACACCAGATAAATCGGAATTTAATTCGATAATTTTAAACTCACCACCACCATAAATTATATAGACCTTCCCGTCATCATCAAAAAACAAAGAGGGGTCATGATAAAAATTAAACAACGTCTCTTTCCAAGGTCCGTTTTTAATATCGGTAGTTTGATATAAATGCGTTTTGTTTGTTGTATAAGAAGGCGTTAAAATGTAATAAGTCCCTTTATTATAACGCAAGCTCGAAGCCCATGAACCTTTTCCATACGCACTCGCGTTAGCATTCAAATTCATCGCATTACTATTTGTTAATGTCGAATACGCATAATTAATCGTTCGCCAATTAGCAAGATCCGTAGACGCCATGATAGGCACACCTGGCGCATAATGCATTGTCGTACTGACCATATAGTAAGTATCATCAACACGAAGCATTGATGGATCAGGAACATCAGCCCAAATAATTGGATTAGAAACCGTTGCTCCATAAGCATAGCAAGCAATGGCGAGGAAAAACGCCCACATCTTTATATTTTTCATAAAACAATCCCACGTTTTATTTATTAAACAATCCCGCTTTTTTTAAGCAAATTTTTTAATAGTGCAAGATATTCATGGACTTCATGATTAAATTTCCTGAACGTACTTGAACTAAATAACGGCCTGCAGATAATGCCGAAAAATCCACTCGCTGTTCAATCCCATTATTAGCAAGTAGCGTTTTCGAGACAACTTCTACACCCTGCAAATTATAAACCAGTAACTGCACTTGCTTATTTTTCTGAGTATCAAATTTCACAAACAAATTTCCATGTGAATACGAAACCTTTGTCTGAATTGAATGCATTTTTCCACTGATCACTGTTGGAGGGGCGTCTGTTTTTTCAATGACCACATTATCCAAGAACACGGTTCCTGTGGCACCACCAAAATTAAAGCTCAAACGACCATTTTGATCTGTTGCAGCATTCATTGTAAAGACAAATGAATACGTGCTTTTCGTGGTGGTCAAATCAAAATTCTGGACTGATTCTAAATAACTTGCCCAAGGATCTTCATGCTGTTCTACATTTACTTCAATGGAGCGACTTGCTGTAGCACGAGCGTCAAAAGTCAATTTATAAGACTGATCTTTTTCTAAAATCAAACCACTTTGAATCAACTGAATCTGATAATTTTCTGTACCAATGCTAGAAACATCGATTTTATATTCTTCATTATCAATGGTTCCTGTGGCTTCACCATCCCATACGTTTAACGTCCAAGCGGACTTTCCTTGATCAAATTTGCCATTAAAGATGCTATCTCTTGGAGAAGGAACAACTACAATGGAAGATCCTGTTAAAGAATAATTTTTTACAAAATTCCAAATTTCATGACTCGAATGTACTCCAACAGCGCCATCATTAGAATGCCAGTGTCCCTTTCCATCAAGAGTAAGTAAAGCGACATTCACGCCGTCATCACAAGGGCCCCAAAAGTCCAGTTTTGATTTTGAATTTGGTTTAGATTGTGGATAAGGAGT
>LSQX01068706.1_pt1 | contig 19722 bp, 19 predicted proteins | sample 654561 | NCBI WGS metagenome assembly LSQX01 (sample SAMN04489861, study PRJNA283612) | anaerobic digester metagenome | isolation source: 4 biogas reactors fed with cattle manure at either 37C or 55C with and... | place: Denmark: Kongens Lyngby | collected 2014
CGGGACCAAGAGGCCGCGAGTTCGAATCTCGCCACTCCGACCAATTAAGAAAAGAAGTCTAGAAAAAACTAGACTTTTTTGAATAATTTTAAAGAAAGAAAGCGAAATAAAAACAAGGCTAACGCAGAAAAATGCGGAATCCGCAAAAATATTAAATAGAGAAACTAGACTTTTATCTATTTTAAAAGGTAAAATTAAAAGGAGGTTTAAAAGATGAAATTTATCAACGCAATCACAACGATTAATAAAGTGTTTCCTAACGGAGTTTTTAATTTAGAGAAATGGAAAGAATATATCCATTTTTATTTACCAGATAAGAGCCACCTTTTCTTAGAAGACATGCAAGAAGTCTTATCTAAGGGTTTTAGTTATGATAAAGACTATCTTCCCTTATTTCAAAGGGTTTATGAGGATAGCAAAACGCGTTTAGAAATTGTAAAGAATTTTGAATCAATCACTACGGGTTTAAATGAAAAGATTCAACAAACATTTAAACGAAGCATTGAGGCCACCATCATGCTTTATCTAGGTCTTGGTAATGGGGCGGGGTGGGCCTTAGAAATTGACGACAAGGCTTATGTTCTTTTAGGGATTGAAAAAATTATGGAATTAAACTGGGGTGATAAAAAAACTTTAACTAGTTTAATTAATCATGAATTAGGACATCTTTATCAAGCACAGTATGGTGTTTTAGCAAGAACTTTTAAAAAGCCTAGTTCGCACTTCCTTTGGCAACTATTTACTGAGGGGGTGGCCATGTATTTTGAACAGACATTGCTTAATGATTATGATTATTTTCATCAGGATAAAGATGGCTGGTTAAGTTGGTGTGAACAAAATCAAAAAAGCATCAAAGAAGACTTTGCTAAAGATTTAGAAAGTATGAGTTTTTCTAATCAACGTTATTTTGGTGATTGGGTTTATTATCAGGGTAAAAGTGATGTGGGTTACTATCTAGGTGCGCGCTTTGTTCAGTTCATCTGTCGCAAATTTTTATTTGCGGATATTTTAAGATTTTCTCTAAAACAGGTGCAAAAAGAGTTCAATTGTTTCATAAAAGCCGATGAATAATAATCAAAAAAGGTGCTAAAAATCAAGGAATTTAGTAAAAAAAGCAAAAAAAATAAAAAAAAGTGAAAAATTTTTAAAAAAAGGTTTGCAATCTCTAAAAATATATGTTTTAATATGCTCGGCAAAGCTATGGAAACATAGTGACGCAAAGCTATAGAGCCTCAAATGGTAGCCAGTTGCACGAAAGGTCGACAATTGGTTAATATTTGAGGCCTTTTAGTTTCTAAGGAGGGAAGAAGTTTAACAACAAAACACCAAAACCTTAGAAAAAGCCAGAATGGCAAGACAACTTGGTCTTTCCAAAATAAGTGAGGTGATAGGTATTAAAACAAGTATTATAGCTAAGTTCCAAGCACTGATCTTACGTAGAGTGTTTGTAACTAGAGCACTAGCAATAGTCTCTGGCATACTTGGTTTAACAATCGCCCTAACTTACTATGGAATAAACGTTGGAAACTTTGTCATCAGTGTTGAAGGGAATTATGTTGCTTCAATTGCTCTAACGGTCGATGAGAATAAAGAAGATCTCAGATCGACTCTGATTGCGGATAATCAAAGAGACATACTCGACGCCGATTATTCCTTTATCCCAAGTACCGTAACCGAGGGATTAGGCAACAAATACTCCGAAAGCGCTCGCTACTACGCCTATTCGTTCTATCTAGTGAACGTAGGGACAGTAGCCGTTAACTACACGATGGAATTCAATCTAGTAAGAGCTAATAAGCAACTAGACTCCATCCTAAGAGTGATGATAGTTAAAGATGAACAAGAAACAATTTACGCCAAGGCCAGAGAAACCGAAAGCCATTATGGCGAACCGGAACCCGTAATTGTTGGACGGGCCGACAACATCATCGGTTATACAACCCCCTTCATTGAAGATCAAACTAAAGCAATTATTCGCGAAACCTACTATGATTTTCAAGAAAATGAATCCCATCGTTATACAGTGGTCATGTGGTTGGATGGCTGGGATGCTGAACAAGTAGACGAGATGAAAGGTGCCGCCTTACAAACGGAAATCAAATTCACAATTTTGTAAATGAAAGGAAAAGGAAAAAATTATGAAACTATCTAAAAAATTATTTGCAGCCGCTGCCACATTAGGCTTAGCTGTCGCTGCCACTGTCGGGTCGACTTATGCTTGGTTCTCAATGAACTCAACTGTCACAGCCACCAATATGAAAGTTAAAGTAAAAACCACACATCACTTACAGATTAAAGAAGCTCTCGAGGGTACATACGGTGAAGAAGTTGTTTTTGATGATACCGCAACAGCATATGTCCCAACCTCCTGCGATAACACTAACGAAACCTTAAAATGGTATAAGGTTAAGAATTATACTGGTATCAGTTATACAGAAGGAACTTATCACGTAGATAACACAAGATTTGAAGAAGCTAGCGCTGGCGATTATTACAAAAAATCAGTAAAAATTAAATCGGTTTCTGCTGATGCTGGTAATTTAGTAGCACTTTTTAATGTTACAGGGAATGCCGAACATGCTGTTTCACCATCTTTGAGAGTTATGTTAGTATATGGAGCTAGCGTAAAATATATTTATACCCCTACTGGTGTTAGAGATTCATATAAGGCTATTAAAAATCTTAAAGAAGAAGATAAAGCAGAAGAGGGTGAAACCATAGTTGTTAGCGGTGATACAAGCGTCTTAATTAGCGAATTAACTGCTGATCAAGAGTATACAATTGATATTTATATCTGGTATGAAGGTCAAGATACTGCTGCCTGTCAATCAGAAAATATGGAAGCTGGCGCAACTACTGGGTTAACTGTTGGTATTTCATTCGTTGTTGATGACTAATGATAAAAAAGTTAAAAAATTATTGAAAGCAAAAGGTAAGGGAAATGAAATTATCTAAAAAATTATTTGCCGCTGTTGCAACATTAGGTTTAGCGCTTGCCGCTACGGTCGGATCAACCTATGCCTGGTTTTCTATGAACTCAACTGTAACGGCAACTAATATGAAAGTTAAAGTGGAAGCTCAGAAAAACTTATTAATTACCACGACATCTGGGAGTTATGTTGGCGGTCCAACAACCGTTGATCTTTCAATAGATAAAGATACTTTAGTCCCCACGTCTTGTGATGCCACTCAACCAAGCTTGAACTGGTATAAGGTTAAAAATTCTACTGGTATTAATTTTTCATCAGGAGCAAAGGGTGATGATACTACTTTTCAAACGGCCTCAGCGACTGAAGGAGACTATGTAAAAACAACATTCTATATCAAATCAGTTGGCGAAGGTGCTGAAAGTTTAAGGGCTGCTGTTTCAGTAATGGCAGGAGGGGGAGGAACCCATATAGTTGATAGAGCTTATCGCGTTTTAGTTGTTGTCGATGCTGAAGGTGCTAGTAGAAAAGTTTATGCTCCAATTGCAGGTCATTCAACAGGGTATTACACTATTAAAGGTGTTGATGTCAATGATAAGCCACAAATGAGTACGGGAACAGTTACTCCCGATGTAGCGGATAATGTTATTTTGGCAGAATTAGAGGCTGACACCGAATATACAGTGGATGTTTATATTTGGTGTGAGGGTCAAGATGACGCTTGTACATCTCTAAACGCTGTAAGTCTAACACCAACAACCTTCCAAATTGCCTTAACTGTTGAATAAGAAGAACAAAATTTATAAGGGGTTTTACGGAGCCGCAAAGCCCCTTTTTCTTAAAAGTTTATTAATTTAGCAAAACCATGGAAACATGGTGACGCAAAGCTATAGGGTCTAAATAGACAGCCAGTTGCAAATTTCTTTGTCGCTGGCTGTTTCTGTCTTTTAGGAAGGTAAAAGCCCAAATGATACCGTATTTTCTAGTCAAAAGTTCATTTATAAACGCGTTTGACTAATAAAAATTATAGACAAGGGCGTTTTAACTATACTATAATAAGTTTTAGCGAAAGAATTAATAAGTAGCAACTTATTAAAATGAGGTATCAAAATGGAAAAGAAAGCAACAGGAAAAAAAGTTGGGCGTATAATTGGCAATATCGTTTTTGTTTTATTTCTAGTTTTAATTCTCTTTATTGCCATCACAAACTTGAAAGCCAAATCCAATCATGGAATTCCCAATATCTTTGGTAAAGGCTTTTTAGAAGTTGCGTCTGACTCAATGAATGGCGATAAGCCCGATTCATTTAAAAAAGGCGACTTAGTAGTCGTTGACGTCGTAGATCTAAACGATTCTCGGGTGAAAGAATTAAAAGTTGATGACATCATAACTTATTATGACACTGGTGAAGCTAAAATAATTTCACACCGAATTATTGAAGTAAAAGGTACAGCGAACATACCAGTATATGTTGTCAAGGGTGACTCGCCCGATGCTGTTAAGACCACAGAGGTTAACTACACTAGCGTTATGGCAATTTATAACCATAAAGTTGCCGGCTTAGGAACTGTCGTTGGTTGGTTTTCCACGCCGACTGGTTTCTTTATCATCGTCGTCTTACCCTGTGTGGCCTTCTTAGTTTATGAAATTTATCATTTTGTCAAGACTTTGACTGCTTATAATAAAGAGAAAAATAAAGGGGCCAGTAAGGAAGTTGAAACTGAACAACTGGTGGCCCTTAGAAAAGAGGCGCTGGAGGATCTAGTTAAATCTGGAGTCTTGAGTACTGAAGAGGCTGAAACAAAATTGAAGGAATATCAAGATAGTTTAAGTCAGACTGAAGTTGAAGAAGTCAAAGAAGAAAATAAAGAATAACAAGAAAGGGTAAGCAATTGCCCTTTCTAAATGAAGGGGTTGGTCTAATGGACGGTATTAATAGATTCGCACAATATTTCATGGATTTTTGTTCTAATGTTTGGGAACAAATTAAGAGTTTTTTTGTTGCCTTTTATAATATTGTAGCGGATGTCTTAGTTCGCAATNNAATATGCTGATAAGTTCACCGTTTTATCTTGGATTTTATTTGTGTTTATTGAAGCGCTTATTTGCGCCTTTTTAGTTTTATTAGTTTGGAAGATTGTCCAATTATTGAGTCGTTGGCTCAAGTTTAGACGCAAAGAAGTTGACAAAGAAGATCTTCTAATTGAAATCGCCAAATTAAAAACGCAAGTAGTCAAAGTTACTAGAGAAAAGGATCGCATTCTTTCTTTACAACTCGGCAGTGGGGGAGGACTTGTCGATACTGAGAGTTTAAATCTTGGTCCTAGTTTAGTTCCCTCAACAGCCCTAGACACGATTCCGGATACTACAGAAATTGTTAGCACCACTGAAAGCAAGGATGAATTAGCGCAGGTTGTTAGCGATTCGCGCTTCTCAAAACTAATTTTAGTTGATGAAAAATATAAAAATGGTAATTATGTTGTGACCATGACGGCGGAGGATATGGTTGGTTTACCAGAACTGGTTGCCCGCTTTGTCAACTATTCAGCCTCACAACACAAGTTATTCTATACCCCTAAGACCATTTCTAAATATGTGGCGGGGTTAGCTACTTCTAAGATTATTATTCTTGAAGGTATCTCGGGTACAGGTAAAACCTCTTTACCCTATGCCTTCTCCCGTTTCCTTAAGAATCAAGCGGTTATTGTTTCTGTTCAGCCTTCTTGGCGTGATCGGACTGAGATTTTAGGTTATCTTAACGAATTCACTAAGAAATTTAATGAGACCGATTTCTTAAAAGCCGTTTATGAGGTTTCTTATCGTGAGGATGTTAACACTATCGTGCTTGATGAATTGAATTTAGCCCGTATTGAGTATTATTTCGCTGAGTTCCTTTCGGTGATGGAAATGCCGGATATCTCTGAGTGGAAGCTAGATTTAGTACCCACTCAACTACCTGGAGATCCCAAGCACTTAAATGGTGGCAAACTTTTAATTCCCCAAAATGTTTGGTATGTAGGAACGGCTAACCGTGATGACTCCACCTTTACGATTACCGATAAGGTCTATGATAGAGCCATCACCATCTATCTTAATGAGAGAGCGAAATACTTTGATGCGCCCTATACTGAGCCGGTTAATATCTCCTATGATTATTTAGAAAAGCTCTTTAGTATGGCGGCTGAGAAACATCCGATTTCTTTAAAGGCTCTTCAAAATCTTGATAAGATTGATGTCTTTATTCAGGATAATTTCAAGATTGCTTTTGGTAACCGTATTCTCAAACAGATTAGAATCTTTGTTCCTGTCTATGTTGCCTGTGGCAATACCGAGACTGAGGGACTTGACTTTATGATCTGTACCAAAATCCTTAAAAAGTTTGAGGCCTTAAACCTTCCGTTCTTACGCAAAGAGTTAGAAGAGTTAATTTCCTTAATTCAAAAATTATTTGGCAAAGACGCCTTCACCGAATCAATTGCCTATCTGCGCGATTTATTGAAGATGGCGGGCGCTTAGTTGGGGTGCGTTTAAATGGCAAAGGCAAAGACCAATTATGAGAAACGCTTTTATCAACGCATCTTAAAAGCTATCAATAGAGAAGACGCCAAAGGTTTTTATAAAGAATTTAATAATGCGATTAAAAGTGGCAAAATGACCATTAGCCAGATGCGGACCAAGAGTCAGCTTTCTTTTGATGCGACTTGGATCAATGTTATTACCAGTTACTTACCATATCTAGAGAAGATTGTTCGCAATCCTAGGATCTATATGGAAGCCATCGAGATGGTAACACCAATTCAATCAGCCAAGAAAATCACCGCTCGTTCCGTTCAGCATCTTTCAGCCAATGTGCAAAATGTTCAAGAGATTCGTAGTGATGGAACCATCGTTCCTTCTAAGGTGTTATCCACCATCTACGAAGACACGATGAATATCTATGAAAACCGCTTTATTATGACACTTATTTCTAAACTGGCGGCTTTTGTGGAAGTGCGTTATGAGCAAATTGCTGAAAAAACGGAGTCCTATCAAACCGATTATTTAAGAGTTCAAGATGTCTTTAAGTGGCGAAACTATGATATTGAAGCCAATATTGATTTAAAGGTTAAAGAACAGGTTGAGGATGAAGAAAGTCAAAAGAATTTAGAACTCGTCGAGGATATCAGAACCATCCGTAGTTATGTACGGGGTTTTATGCAGTCGGCTTTCTATCAAACCATGAAGGAAAGTCGGGCGCGAGCCGTTAATCCGCCGATTCTAAGGACCAATATCATTGTTAAGTCAGTTGAATATAATAGTTGTTTAAAATTATGGCAGTTCTTAGATTCCTATCGCCAACTTGGGGTCAGTGTTGGTGTCTTTGATAAGGAACTGGATTTTGATGAAGACTTTGTCAATAAGGTCAGCGATATGTTAATGCTGAATTATTCTTTAATCACCGAGAATCAAGCTGATCGTGAAGACACTTATAATCTTTTGCCCTATAAAAAGCGTAGAGAAAAAGAAATACGCTTTAGTAAGACCGAATTAGTTGTTGAGGAAATGCTGGATGAGGATGCCGATATTAAAGCCGTTCCCCCTACTATTTCCGAATACTACTATCAAAGGATGAAGCAGATTTCAAAGACCAACTTCACTAGACAAGTGAATTCCGGTATTTCTTATAATCGTTCCTTTTTAAATATTTATAAGAAAATGTTAAAAATTGAAAATGGTGTGCAAAAAGAAATTCTACAAGGTCTTGAAAAAAGANNAAAAGATATCCAACTAAGATAAAATCCGCCGCCAAGGTCACTTTTTTGAAAAGAGTTCGCTCAATTTATAAATCGGTGATTTTAATTAAGAAAGCCGACTTAGAAAGCGCGGAGGCGAAGTTAAGAAAAGCCGAAGCCGATCTTGAGAAAAACATGGCTTTAATTAAACCTGAAACCAAAGCTTTCCGCAAGAAAGAGCGGGAAAAAGCGGCGCGCCGGGCTAGAAAGAAAGCTCGGGCCAAGGGCTTACCAGTACCGAAGATGAAAGATTTAATTAAAGAGGAAGAAGAAGAGCCAATCATTGATCTTCCCGAAGTTGACGATGAAGATCTTTCTGAAAGCGAATTATTAGCTAGTGAGGATGAAGTCGTTAAAAAGCCCGTAAAAAAGGCGGTAAAGAAAGGCGAACCGGAGCCGATTGATGTCGTCATTGTTAAAGCTAATGAGGATGAAGAGGATGAAGAGTAAGAAGGGCAAGTATCTCAAAAGAATCGCTTTAGTTCTTCTTGAATTACTCATCCTTTATATTGTTATTAAAGTCGTTATTGGGGTGGCGACAAATAGTCCAGTAAATGTCTTTAATCACTATGTCTTCGTTGTTAAGACGGAGTCGATGCAAGACTTTATTAACCCGGGGGATATCGTTTTTATCCAAAAGTGTCAGATTGATAAGGCGCAAATAGGCGATGTCATCTCCTTTACTTGTATTAACCCCACTCAAACTATTTATGGTAGTAACATCATCCATCGCGTAGTTGATAGAGAAGTTGTTGATGGCCTTATAAGACTAACAACTAAAGGCGATGCCAATGTTATTATTGATGAATACCAAGTTACTGGGGCCAACTTTGTCGGCCGAGTTACCCTAGTATCCCCCTTCCTAGGCCGCGTCTTTAATCTATTTGTCAGTACTTACCTTTCTTTATATCTAATTGTTCTTGTTCTACTTTTATTTGTTATTGTCAGTGTGATTAAACGTATGATCAAGTTAGTAAAAGAAGAGCATAGACAAAAGGAAAAAGAGAAAATCAAAGAAGAAATTCTAGCCGAAAAAAGAAGAGGAGAATAGAGCATGAAAAAAAGGAGCATCTTTATCTTTCTAGCAGTTTCCATTATTCTTTCCTTATTCATCAGCATAATTTATATCGTTAAAGCCTCTTCAATTGTTGAAGCTAAAGCCCACAGCAACGTGCATAGTGTGGCTACAGAAACCGCGGCTTACTTAGATAACAATGTGCAGAATACTCATGATGATATTGCTTTTTATATTGAAAATTCTACGAAAGAAAAAGGTGAACTGGTCAGTGAGCTCTATTCTAAATATAGTAGTCGTTTTATCGGCTTTGGTTATTGTGAGGGCATAAGCGGCGAAGATCCTAAACTCGTTTCTTATGCGGGCAAGGATGATTATGAGTTATTTGCTTTTAACTTTTCCCATTCGGAGCGCTTTTTCGCCCAGCAATGTGCCATAACTAATTTATCAAGATTCTTTGATAATCTAACGGATGAGCAAAATGAAGTGGTCATCTTCTATCATTTTGACGATTATTTTGCCTTTCAGCCCTTTTCGGCTTATGAGACGATGTTGAGCAGTGCTTATCCTGAGGGCACTAGATATCTTGTTAGCACAGGGGATGGCTTAATCTTAGCCAATTCTTTCAGTGACGATATGTCGATGAGCAGCATTTTTAGAATGTCAGTTGATCCCTTCCCTGGTTTTGTTGAGGATATCTTAGCAGGTGAGGGTCAATCTAAAATAATGAAACTCAATAAAGGCTTATCACATTTAGTTACTGTTTCCACTTGTTTAGAAGATTTTAATGATGATGGTGTTTATATCTTTGTCATCGTCGATAATATTTATATCACTAATTTCTTGAATTCACTGCTTATCATCACCGCGATTTACAATGCCTTCTTTATTGTGATCAATGTTGGGATGGCGCTAACCATGTATTTTACTAAGCGCAGCAGTCGGGACTTAATTATTCCCTTTTCCTATGAAGATCATTATGTTTTACTGGTCGGTGAAGATGGTAAGATTATAAGTAAAAACAAGCGTTTTAGCAAATCAAAGTATAATTGTGGCAATCTACTAAGAACAGGGGTTGTTGAACTTAAGGAGCAAACAACTGAAGAATTAAAGAACTTATTAGAAACAGCTTCTTCTTTGACTTTGCGTTATGTCTTTGATGATAAGATTGAAGATATCAATTTCTTGATTTTAAATTCAAAGATCGGCTATCAATTAATTGCCGAAGCCTATGATGATGCTTATATAGCTCGTGATAGGAAGGGTAGCAGAAGAGGGGTTAGTATTGATTATGCTTATCAAGATGATTTTTACGATATTTTAAATAGAAAAGCGCTATTAGAACGTTTGAAGGATACAATTGCCAACAAGAAGAAATATTTAAATGTTTATCTTGTTTGTTGCTCCTTGAAAAATCACGATGAAATTACGCGTTTATATGGTCAGCATATTCACGAGATGATTAATACAGAAGTTATTAATCGCTTGAAGAAGTCTTTAGATGGTAATGAGATCTACTCTATCAATGACAATTTCTGTGCTTTCTTTGTTCATTTAAAGGATAACTTCAATGATTTAAGAAGACAGATGGAAGTTATTAATAAAGAGCAAAGACATCCTATCAGTATCTATTCCAGTGATTCAATAGTTGAGCCCTATTTCGGTATTTATCCTCTTTCTTTAATTGAGGCCAATGAAGATCCAACGCCAAGAGGTATTATCAATAAGGCGATAATTGCCTATAACCGGGCTAAACAGAGTAAGGATCAAAACTATTATTTATACGATATCAGTTCCGAGTCTTTGCTCGAACGTGAGCAAATAGTAGCGGATGATATTAAAAAAGGTATTGAAAACAATGAGTTTGAGACCCACTTCCAACCAGTTTACAATTTAAAAGAAGATCGGGTATCGGGCTTTGAATGTCTGTTAAGATGGAATAATGACAAATACCGTTTTGAGTCGCCGTATGAATATATCAAAGTTGCCGAGCATGCGGGCTATATCCACGATATTGGTATTTTTACTTTCCGCAAGGCCTTGGAGTTACTTAAAGAGTTAAATAGAGATGATATTCGAGTATCGGTTAACGTTTCGCTTGCTCAATTTATGCAGGCTGGCTTTACCACGGATGTTATTAATCTTTTTAAGGAATATGATGTTCCTTATTCCAGTGTGGCGATGGAAATCACTGAGACTTTCTTTGCCGAGTCTATTCAAGAAATTACTGATAAATTAGAATATATTCGTTCCTTTGGCATTAAAATTTATCTAGATGACTTTGGGACGGGCTACTCATCTTTGCTTTATTTAGCAGAGTTCCCAGTGGATGTTATTAAGATTGATAAAGAATTTACCAATCAAATTAAAGCTAATGAAAGTGTAAGAACAATTATGTCTTATTTAATTGGTATGGCTAATGCCATAGGTTTAGATGTGGTGGCTGAGGGTGTAGAAACCGACTATCAGCTCAAGTTCTATGAACGCCAGAAATGCAATTATATACAAGGCTTTTATTTCTCTAAACCGCTACCAGTGTCTGAGGTCCAAAAGGCCTTAGAAATCAAAAGGAGTGATGTCTAATGATATTAGCAAGAACAGCAAGTACTAGTGATCCAGTCTTTACGGGTTTGATCATTATTGTGATAATTGGCCTAAGTGTTTTACTACTTTGGTCCATTATCCGCGAAATGAAAAAAAGAAAAAAAGAACGGGAACAACCAAAAAAGACCCCAGGTTTAATGTCCTTATCCCATTTGACGGAGTCTTTAAACGAATTTGTTCGGGTTTATCACCTTTCTAAGAAGGCGACAATTTTTGTCTTTTCCTTTGCTAATGCCAATGAACTAGCCGAGTCGTTTGGTCGTCGAACCGAGATGATTTTAAAAGATAAGGTTCTCCAGAATGTGATAAAAATTCTCCCTAGAAACGCGGTTTTAGCTGAATACAGGAACGAAAGCGATAGTTACGCTTTACTATTAAGAGGCGATTTTCCTGAAGACAAACTCTTAAGTTTTGCTAACTACCTAGTCAGCGTTATTGAAACTCCTGTTGCGGTTCCTAACCTTGAGATTGAAATTTCCTATTCAGCTTATTTAGGTATTGTCTATTATCCAACTCATGCCATTTCGGTTACTGATTTGTTAAACAAGGCCGATGTCGCTCTTTATATGAACCAGAAGAGCCCTAACACCAAATACACGGTTTATTCTTCCTCTTTCGCGGTTACCGAAGAAGAGAATCTTGTTTACTATAACCAAATCAAAGCCGCCATTAAAAACAAAGAATTTGAACTTTATTATCAACCAATTTGTGAATGTAAAACCCAAAACATTGTTGGTTTTGAAGCCTTGATTCGCTGGAAACATCCAGAATTAGGCATATTAAATCCAGCCAAATTCCTTTCTGTTTTAGAGAATTCTGGGGATATAAACTGGATTGGCAAATGGAGCATGCATGTTATCTGTGCTTACTATAATGAACAGCGCGCTCTTTTCAAAGAACATAATGTTTTCTTCTCAGTAAACCTTTCAGTTAAGCAATTGCTCAATGAGAACTTGGTCAATGATTTTGCCGCTATTCTCAATCAATATCATGTGCCTACTGACGCAATTTGTTTTGAAATTGAAGAATATGCCCTTTATGAACGTTATCCTGTCATTCAAACAACGATTCGAGAATTAGGAGAGAAAGGTTTCAAACTCGCTATTGATCACTTTGGTTTAGATTCTAATAACATCAAGAAATTAGAATCACAAGAACCCTATATGATTAAACTTGTAGCAAAAGACACCTTGGAAGCCCAAGACTCCTTTGTTGGGTCGCGTGTTTTCGAGATTTTAATTGATACCTGTAAAAAGCGAAATATTAAAATTTCCTCTTTAATGGTTGAAAATCAAGATGATATCAAAAAACTTGAAGAAAGCGGTTTTGATTATCAGCAAGGCTATTTTATTGCTGAGCCGATGAGTGCTAAAGACAATGCTGAATTCTTTTCCGCCAGCTTTCGCCTAAAAGAAGATGAAAGCAAGAAAAAGGAAGAATAAAAAGAAAAAAGGCAAAAAATGCTGACTTTTTCCAAAAATTAAGTTGCAACCAAGAAATATTCGTTCTATAATAACTTTGCATTTAGAAATAGATGCATAGTCTAAAAATGACGGAAGGAAGTAAAAATGAAGGGCGCAATTAAGATGTTTAGTAAAGAAAAGGGCTTCGGCTTTATTCGCACCGAAGAGGGCAAGGATGTCTTTTTCCACTACTCCGAACTACAAATGGAAGGCTTTAAGACCGCTGAAGTTGGCGAAGAGGTTGAATTTGATGTTCAAGAATCGGACAGAGGTCCTAGAGCTGCTAATATTCGCAAGTTATAGTAGCTAGTGAGAAAACCACGAAAGTGGTTTTTTTGTTTCTCATAAAGTAGTATAATACCTAAGAGGTTAGGAGGGGTTCTATGCCATTAACAGCGGGAATAGTTGGTTTGCCAAATGTTGGAAAATCCACCCTTTTTAATGCCATTACTTCTTCAAGTGTTATCGCTGAAAACTATCCTTTTGCTACTATTACGCCTAATACGGGGATCGTTGAAGTTAAAGATTATCGTCTAAACTTTTTGACTAAACTTTTTAAATCGGCGAAGACGATAGCCGCCACTTTTGAATTTCGGGATATTGCTGGCTTAGTAAAAGGGGCTTCTAAGGGTGAGGGGTTAGGCAATCAGTTTTTAGCTAATATTCGCGAGACTGATGCCATTTGTCATGTGGTTCGTTGTTTTGAAAATGCGGCCATTATTCATGTTGATGGCAGCATTGATCCTCTTAGAGATGTAGAGACAATTGATATTGAGTTAATTATGGCGGATTTAGAAAGTGTTGAGAAACGTTTGAGTCGGATTGAAACTAAGGCCCGCCTTCAAAAAGAGGGAGAGGCGCTTATTGAATATAACCTTTTAAGTAAGATAAAAGAGAAACTATTAAAAATGCAACCAGCTCGCAGTCTACCTTTTAGCGAAGCGGAGGCAAGTCTGATGCGCTCCTTTCAACTCTTAACCGCAAAACCTGTTATTTTGATTGCTAACCTAGGGGAAGAAGATATTGTTAATCCTAAGGCCAATAAATATTATCAAGTTTTAGAAAGTGTCGCTCAGAAAGAAGGGGCTGAATTAGTAGCTATCTGTGCCCAAGTAGAAGCGGATATAGTTTCTCTTAGTCCAGAAGATAAGGATACGTTTTTAAAAGAACTTGGCTTGCAAGAGAGCGGCCTTGATAAACTCACGCATGCTGCTTATAGTCTATTGGGTTTAAAGACTTTCTTTACCGTTGGGTCAAAAGAGAGTAGGGCCTGGACTTTTAAAAGTGGAAGTAAGGCTCCTGTTTGCGCAGGCATTGTCCATTCAGATTTTGAACGTGGTTTTATTAAAGCCGAGATTTATAGTTTTGAAGATTTAGTAAAATACGGCAGTGAGCAAGCCGTTAAAGATAAAGGACGATTAAGAATAGAAGGGAAGGATTATATCGTTCAAGATGGCGATATTGTCCATTTTAGGTTTAATGTGTAATGAAAAGAAAAGTAGGTTTAGTTTTAGGTGGAGGCGGCGCTAAAGGCGCCTATCAAGTCGGCGTTTATAAGGCTTTACGCGATCATGGGCTTATCGATGAAATAAAGGCTATTTCTGGCACTTCAATCGGTGCGCTAAACTTAGCCCTTTTAGCCTTGCAAGAAGTTGATCAAGCTGCGGAGATTTGGCTCAGCCTTACCAAGAGAAAAGTTTTGACTCTTAAGCATTGGAAAGAGTATTTAGATTTCAAGAATTTTAGTGTTCTTTCGCGTAAGGGAATGCTAGAAATTTTTAGTAGTGAAATTGATTTTAAACGCGTCAGTGATTGTAAGATTCCACTTTATGTCTGTGCCACTAATCTTAGAGATAATGTTGGTGAAACCTTTAAATTAAATGGGCTCAGTGAAGAAGAGATTATTGATCGTCTTTCCGCTTCTAGCGCTATCCCCACCGTTTTCCCCAACGTTGAGATCAATGGCATCCGTTATATGGATGGCTATCTGTATGATAATGTGCCGATTAATAGTCTAGTGGTAAATGAAGGTTGCAATTTTTTATATGTTGTTCCCTTAAGCGCCTTTCATTTTCCTAAGCCTGAAGATTACCCTAATCAAACTCTAATTGTCTTTGATGAACCGGCTTTTGATGACTTAAAACTCTGGGATGGGACTTTGAGTTTTGGCCATGCTGTTGCTAAGTACCGCTTAGAATTAGGTTATGACAATGCGATGCGTCTTATTAATTATTTAAGACAAAAAGGGCTTATTTATAAGACTAGAAAAGAGAAGGTTAGACGCCTATTTTCTGTCCTTACCAGGCGAACAAAAAAGCTTAAAAAATATTATTCTGTCAGTGGTTTAGATCCCGTGATTAAAGAGGAAAAAGAATAGATGGATTGGATAGAATTTTTAAAATACATCCTATTAGGAATTGTACAAGGAGCCTGTGAAATTTTACCGATTTCTTCTAGTGGGCATTTGGTTTTAGCATATGCCCTTTTGGGCTTTGAAGAAGTTAATTTAGCCTTCTCAGTTTTCTTACATTTTGCTTCTTTAATTGCGGCTTTAATCTTTTTAAGAAAACAAGTTTGGCGTATTTTAAAAGGCAGCGCACTTTACCTTTTTAAAAAGGATCAAGAACAGAAAAACAATTTTCACTATCTTTTACTTTTAATTATAAGTACAGCTGTCACGGCTGTTATCGGCCTTATATTTAAAGATCAAATGGCCAAACTTAGTTCAGTTGCTTTTGTTGGTATAGCCTTGATAATAAACGGATTTTGGATTTTAATTTTCGATCATTTAAAGGGGGAAAGAAGAATAGATGATCTTCCCTTGTGGAAAGCTTTAATAATTGGCCTTGGGCAGGGGGTAGGCGTTTTACCAGGCATCTCTCGCAGTGGAGCAACTATAGGCACATCTATCTGTGTTGGACTCAAAAAAGAAGATGCCGCCGAATACGCTTTCTTACTATTTCTTCCTATAACTTTAGGAGCCACTATTTTAGAGGTTCAAGATTTATTGACCGTTGATAAAAATTTAATTCCGGCGTATATTGCAGGTTTTGTTTTAGCTTTCTTAACCACCTATTTGGCCTTGGTTTTCTTCTTAAAAATTATTCGTAAACGCCGTTTATTACCTTTCGCTATTTATTGTTTTATTGTGGGCTTAACGGCGACTCTGGTGGCTTTTTTATAATTTTATATAAGCGCGGGTAACTTATATAGATTACAAGACAATAAACACAGGCAAAAGCTAGTGAAAACGCAAAGCGAAGGGCGATAGTCCCCACGGTTAAAGACAAAGGATAATCAAAAATCAAAGAATCTAGATAAAGGGCACAAGAATTAATGGCCGTAACACAAAGAGAAGTTGTAAAGGTAATAAGTATTACCTTTTTTAAATTGAAATTATCCTTTATTAGATATTTAGACATTAGACCGCTAAGAAAGCCCCAAAAAATGGGAGCAATCATCCAAAGAGCGGTAGTATAACTAAGACCATAAAAGAGCATTTGACTGATAAAACCAACAACCGCTCCCGCTAAAGCGCCCACCCAAGGGCCAAATAAAAAGCCCGCTAAAAGTAAGGGTAACCCATAGATAGTAAATTTAGAAATATTAGAGCGGACACTAATAACATCTAAAATCAGTGACAGGGCCGCCATACTAGCCGCCACCGCCATTTTATAAGTTTTTGAACTTTTCATTGAAAAAGACCTCCTTTTAAGAGGTCCGCATAACAGCGGACGCGTTAGAAAACCGCCACTTAGTGTTCGCGCTAACGCAACTTCCCATCATTAGCTACTTTACGCTTTCTAACTACTCTGTTTTCTCTAATTATAAGGGAAGTTAGTTAAAAGTGTTACAAAAAAATAAAAATAATTTATAATAGGCACAAGGGAGAAGTAAAAATGGTAACAAATGAATGGCAAGCGATTATTGATAAGGAAATCGCCCAACCTTATTTTCAAAAGTTAAAAAGTTTTATTAAAGAAGAATATGCGACCAAACGCATTTATCCTCGCGGGAAAAATATTTTTCGGGCCTTTGAGTTAACCGATTTTTCGGAAGTTAAAGTGGTGATTATCGATCAAGATCCTTATCACAACGAAGGACAAGCTCACGGCCTTTGTTTTTCAGTGCCCGACAAGCAAGCCATTCCTCCAAGTTTGAAAAACATCTATCAAGAATTAAAGGATGACGTAGGTTGTTCAATTCCTTCTAGTGGTAATCTTGAAAAGTGGGCTAAGCAAGGAGTTTTATTGTTAAATGCGGTTTTAACTGTCGTTGCCCATCGTCCCTTATCTCATAGTAATAAGGGCTGGGAAATTTTTACCGAGAATATTATCAGAGTTTTAAACGATGATGATAGACCGAAAGTCTTTCTTTTATGGGGCGCCTATGCGAAAAAGAAGAAACTTCTACTCACAAATCCTAGGCATTTAGTTTTAGAAGCTAATCATCCCTCCCCCTTATCGGCTTACCGAGGCTTTTTTGGTTGCAAGCACTTTTCTAAGACTAATGCTTTTTTGATAGCAAATAAACGCCAGCCAATTGATTGGCAACTTTAAACGTGTTAGAATAAGCGCGGGAGCTCACGATATGGGCTGAGAGTATCGTATTTGCGATAGACCGATATACCTGATCTAGATAATGCTAGCGGAGGAAAGAATATGAACATCAGAATCAGACAGATGACTGAAACCGCTATTTTGATTGCTTTAGCGGTTTTATTAGATTTATTATTCAAAGCAATACCAATTTTAAAGATGCCTACCGGTGGGAGTTTTTCACTAACAATGCTACCACTTATAATTAACGGTTATCGCAACGGCCTTAAATGGGGCATAATTAGTGGTCTTGCCTATGCTGTTATCAATTTTGCTCTTGATGGCTATTATTGGCATTGGGGTTCAATTGTTTTTGATTATCTCTTGGCCTTTGGTTTACTGGGCTTAACAGGGTTATTTAAAAATCTTGGGCGAAGAAAACCCATCTATATTTTTGGGATTATTTTTGTTTGTTTTTTACGTTATCTTTGCCATAGTTTGAGCGGAGTTATCTTTTTTAGTTCTTATGCTGAAGATTGGTTTACTGAAAACCCAACCTCCTTTGCCTACGGCTCAGTTTTCCTTTATTCCTTTGTTATTTACAACGGTCCTTATATGTTAGCCAACACTATTGGCTGTTTAATTGCATCTTTAGCGCTTTATCGCTTTATTTATCCAGTCAAGAAGGTGTATAATGGCAACAAGTAGGTGGTGAAATTAATGGGGGATGTATTTAGAAAAGTCGAGCGAAAAGGCTCATCTTCGGTCAAATGGGACTATCATGTCCAAGGAGATCAAGTGCCTTTTACTATAGCTGATAGTGATTATGCTTCGCCCAAGTGCATCTTAAATGCTTTAACAAAAAGAGTTAAGGCCGGGCACTTTGGCTATAGTAAAAATGGTGATGATTATTTAGAGGCGATTAAAAATTGGTATCATAAAAAGCACGCTTGTGAAATTCAAAGCAAATGGGTTCTACCCACCAGTAACGTTTTAACAGCATGTAAAATTGCTCTTGAAAGCATTGGTTACCGAGGAGACCGAGTTATTATCATGCCTCCAGTTTATAGTTCTTTTTATAATTTACTAGAAAATCTTGAACGGAAAATAGTCTGTTGTGATTTAATAAATGATAATGAAAAATACCGAATTGATTTTGTTAAACTTGAAGAACTATTTAAGCGGGGGAATCATATCTTGCTTTTATGCAGTCCGCACAACCCAGTTGGCCGTGTCTGGCGTAGAGATGAACTTGAAAAACTATCCGAATTATGCGCTAAATATTCGGTGACAATTATAAGTGATGAGATTCATTCAGATTTCATTTTAGGTTCTAATAAATTCATATCTATGCTTGAATTTAATGAGGTACACCGCCAACTTTATGTTTTATCAGCTCCAACCAAAACCTTTAGTCTTGCCGGTTTACTCTCAGCATATCTAATTGTTCCTGATGAGAATAATCGTAACTCTTGTCAAAAGACTTTGACGCGCAATTGTTGCTCAGTTGTAAATATCCTAGCCGCAACAGCAACTAAGGAAGCTTATACCAATCCTGAAGCCTTTGAATGGGTTCAAAAACAAAACGAGCATATCTTAAAAAATTATCAAACGGTTAAAGAATATCTAGCTAAATACTTACCTGAGGCAAAACTACCAGAGCAAGAAGGAACCTATGTTCTTTGGCTTAACTTAAAGTGTTTAGATAAATCTTCAGCAGAAATTGTTGATCTTTTAGCTAAGGGTGGGGTTTTAGTCAATTCAGGAAAAAGTTATGGGGCCGATTATGATGGTTATATTCGTTGGTGCGTTGCTTGTTCGCAAAAGCAATTAAAAGAGGGTTTAAAAAGATTTGTTCGGGTTTTAGGAGCAGGTAAAAAAAGGTAAAGGGTTGAAAAACCCTTTATAATTTTGTAGAATATAAACGCCTATGAAAGGAAGGATATTATGGGACGAGCGCATGAAGTTAGAAAAGCCGCGATGGCTAAAACCGCTGCTGCTAAGACCAAAGTTTATTCAAAATTTGGCAAAGAAATTTTAATAGCAGCTAAAGGCGGCGTTCCTGATCCTGAAATGAACCTCATCTTAAGAAGGGTGATTGAAAGAGCAAAGAAAGCTCAAGTACCAGCCGATATCATCAAAAGAGCAATTGATCGTGCTAAATCGGGGACGAGTGAGGACTATAGTGCCCAAACTTATGAAGCCTTTGGTCCAGGGGCCGCCACTTTGATTATTGAGTGTTTGACTGATAATGTTAATCGAACGGTTAGTGATGTTCGTTCAGCGCTAACGAAGAACCAATGCAAGATGGGAGTGACCGGTAGTGTCTCACATGGTTATGACTATGTTTCCATTGTTTCTTGTAAGGGTGTGAGCGAAGATCAGGTATTAGAAGTATTATTG
>LSQX01190038.1_pt1 | contig 19722 bp, 15 predicted proteins | sample 654561 | NCBI WGS metagenome assembly LSQX01 (sample SAMN04489861, study PRJNA283612) | anaerobic digester metagenome | isolation source: 4 biogas reactors fed with cattle manure at either 37C or 55C with and... | place: Denmark: Kongens Lyngby | collected 2014
TGAAATTCACTTTAAATATTCAATTATTTGCTTCTAAGAAGGGAACAGGTTCTACTAAAAACGGACGTGATTCACATTCTAAGCGATTAGGCGCGAAAAGAGCGGATGGTCAGACAGTGAGCGCAGGCTCCATTCTCTATCGTCAACGTGGAACAAAGATTCATCCAGGAGAGAATGTCGGAAAAGGTAAAGACGATACTTTATTCGCAATGGTCGAAGGTGTCGTTCGTTTCGAACGTCTTGGACGCGATCGTAAAAAAGTTTCAGTATACCCAGCATAAAGACTAAAGCTTTTTAGGAATTTGTTCTTAGAAAGCTTTTTTTATGAAAGGAAATGAGATTATGTTTGTAGATAAAATTACATTAGAAGCTAAAGCAGGCGATGGTGGTAACGGTATTGTTGCTTTTCGTCGTGAAAAATATGTCCCCTTAGGTGGACCTTCAGGTGGAGATGGCGGTGCCGGTGGTTCTGTTATCTTTGAAGTAGATACCAACAAATCAACCTTGTTAGATCTTCGTTATCAACATCATTTAAAAGCAGAGAATGGCTTTAATGGTAAGGCCAAGAAAATGCATGGTGCCAGTGGACAAGATTTAGTAGTTTATGTTCCCCTAGGTACTTTAATTAAGAATAGCGATACACAAGAGGTGATCGGTGACTTAGTCGAAGTAGGCCAACGAGTTATTGTGGCTCATGGAGGAAAAGGGGGAAGAGGTAACTATCGCTTTGCGAGTGCCAAAAACAGTGCACCTGATTTCGCTGAATTTGGCGAAGACGGTGAAGAACTCAGTATTACTGTCGAATTACGTGTCCTTGCTGACGTAGGTTTAGTAGGTTTTCCTTCTGTAGGAAAAAGTACTTTACTCAGTGTTGTCTCCAAAGCTAAACCAGAAATCGCAGACTATCCCTTTACAACACTAAGTCCAAACTTAGGTATGGTAGAAGTTGGAGATGGACGAAGCTTTGTTATGGCCGATTTACCTGGACTTATTGAATTCGCTTCAGAAGGTAAAGGATTAGGGACACAGTTTCTACAACATATTGAACGCTGTAAAGTCTTAGTCCATGTCATAGATATGGCAGCCGAAGATCAAAGAGATCCATTAGAAGACTTCGAAATCATTAATAACGAATTAAAACAATATAATCCAGATTTAATGAAACGTCCAATGATAGTCGTTGCCAATAAAATGGATGGTGATGATGCGAAAGACAATGTTAAACGTTTCAAAGATAAATATCCAAAGATCAAGGTATTCGAAACAATTACCTTGATTAACGAAGGACTGCAGCCTTTGTTGTATGAAATTGGTGATCAATTGGATGAAGAGAAGAATAAGGGTGAGATATTAAGTGCCCCAATTTCTGAAGAAGTTGTCTTTACTTTCGATGAGAAGCCTAAGGATGATTTCAAGATTGAACAAATTGACAATGGTCTATGGCGTTTTGAATCTAAAAGAATTGATCGTCGCTTTAAACAGATCGAATTTACTGATGAATATTCTTCAATGCGCTTTGCTCATACGTTAAGGCGAATGGGTGTCGATGAATTCATGAGAGAAAATGGAGTCAAAGATGGTGACACTGTGATTTATCAAAATATCCAGTTTACCTTCATCGACTCTTAATTCATGATATAATCATGTTGGTGAGAGCATGATAGCATATCTTAAAGGACAAGTGGTACACATAGATGCCACAACCATTACTTTAGAAGCCAATTTAATTGGTTATCGTATACATTTTAGTCAACAACATAAAGTAACACTAAATGACCAAATTGTGGTTCATACTTTTCTTAATGTTAGAGAAGATGAAATATCACTTTTTGGTTTTTTAACTTTAGAAGATCTTCAGTTGTTTAGAAGACTTATCAGTGTCAAAGGTATTGGACCTAAAATAGCGCTCAATATGTTTTTAAGAAGTGACAGTGAAAGACTAATTAGTGCCATAGAAACAGAAGATATTAATTATTTGAAAACATTACCTGGTATTGGTGCTAAAACTGCCTCACAGATGGTTTTAGATTTAAGGGGAAAACTCATTTTAGAGAGTACTAATAAAGAGAGTAGTAATGAACAAGTTAAGGAAGCACTAAGTGGATTAAAGGGCTTAGGCTATAAACAAGGTGAACTTAATAAGATTGAAAAAGAATTGATAAAACAATCTAAAGATCATGATGTTGGTGAGCTTGTGAGAATCGGTTTACAACTCCTCATGAAACAAAAGGGAGGCTTTTAAGTGAGTGAAAGAATTTTAAGCAACGAAATGGAGTCCTCAGAGATTCTAGAAGAAATGACCTTACGACCTAGTACTATGGATGAATACATAGGACAAGATGATTTAAAAAGCAATTTAAATATTTTTATAAGAGCTGCAAAAGCAAGAAATGAAACATTGGATCATGTACTTTTATATGGTCCACCAGGATTAGGTAAAACGACTCTAGCTTATATCCTAGCAAATGAAATGGAGACCAATATCCGTGTAACAACAGGACCTTCCATTGAACGTAGTGGTGATTTAGCTGCGATTCTAAGTAGCTTAGAACCAGGTGATATCTTATTTATTGACGAAATTCATCGCTTATCTAAAGTCGTTGAGGAAGTACTCTATCTTGCGATGGAAGATTTTGCGATTGATATAGTTGTAGGTAATGATGGCAGTACAAGAGCACTACGTTTAGACTTACCACCCTTTACTTTAGTTGGTGCGACCACTAGAGCAGGGGATTTAAGTGCTCCTTTACGTGATCGTTTTGGGATTGTTTCTAAACTTGAGTATTATACGAATTCACAACTACAAACAATTGTTAAACGTTCATCTAGAGTTTTAAGAACAAACATTAAAGAAGATTCAGTTAAAGAAATAGGTAAACGTTCACGCGGTACTCCACGTATTGCCAATAGACTATTGAGAAGAGTTCGCGATTTCGCTCAAGTATTAAATGATAATGTGATTGATTTAGATATTACAAGACAAGCATTATCACAACTTAAGGTCGATGAATTAGGTCTTGATGATGTCGACATTCGTTATCTTTTAGGTATCATTGAACGTTTTGATGGTGGGCCTGTGGGTCTAGAAGCCTTAGCCTCATCAATCTCAGAAGAAGCTACCACTTTAGAAGATGTCTATGAGCCTTATTTATTATCGATAGGGTTTATTAATCGTACACAAAGAGGTCGTGTTGCGACACCTAAAGCCTATGAACACTTAAAGATTCCTTTATTACAAGATTTGTTTTCAAATGAATAACAATAATATTTGAAAGGAAACAACATGAAAATATGTATAACAGCCGGAGGTACAGGGGGACATATCTATCCTGCCTTAGCTTTGGCAGATGAGTTAAAAGTTCGTCATCATGACATTATTTATATTGGCCATCAAGATAAAATGGAAAAAGATATTGTCTCACAAACTAATTATCCTTTTTTTGGTCTTAACAATGCTGGTTTAAGTGGTAATGTAATAAAACAATTAAAAGCTTTATGGTCTCAATTTGCGGCTATTAAAGAAGCTAAAAAGATATTAAAAGAAAACAAAATAGAAAAAGTGGTCTCCTTTGGGGGTTATGTTACCTATCCTGTTTGTGAAGCAGCTCGCCAATTAAAGATTCCTTATATACTTCATGAACAGAATGCTTATGCGGGAAAAGCCAATAAAGCCTTAGAGAAAAAGGCAGAATCAGTGGTGATTTGTTATGAACATGCTCGCCAATACTTTAGTAACCCACATACTTATTTACTAGGTAATCCTCGTTCTTCAATGGTTAAACAACAAAAGATTAATCAAAATATATTAGATGATTATCAACTAGATAAATCTAAAGACTTAATTTATTTTGTCATGGGTTCATTGGGCTCAGAAACGGTTAATACAGTAATTGCCAAAATGATTAACGATGAAAACTGGGATGATATTGAAATAGTTATCTCTAGTGGTACCAATAATCATAGTGTCTATCAAGACAATTTAGATAAAGATATCGCGGTCTTTTCTCAAGTGGACCAGGTCTCCTTGTTGCCTCATTGTGATTTGGTTATTTCACGCGCTGGAGCAACCTCTATCGCTGAATTAATGGCGTTTGGTGTACCTTCAATCTTAATACCTAGTCCCTATGTAGCGAATAATCATCAATACTTTAATGCGTTGGCTTGTGTAGATCAAGAAGCTGCCTTAATGATTGAGGAGAAAGAGTTAACTGAAAATAAATTGTCACAAATGATACGTTCTACATTGAAGAACAAAGAATTACTTAAGACATTAAAAGAGAATACCCAACAACTTGCTTTTATGGATGCCAATGAAAAAATGGCTGACCTTGTGGAGAAAATGTTATGAATGATCAACAAATATTAAAATTAAAACAATTTGGAAAATTAAATTTACAAGTGCCCATCTCTTCATTAACAACAATTAGAGTTGGTGGAATTGCGGATGGAGTTATCTATCCTAAAAATGTTTTAGCGCTCTTAGAGACTATACAATTTTGTAAGAATGAAGCGATTGATTATTTTATCTTTGGTAATGGTTCAAATATTTTAGCAAGTGATGATGCTTATCATGGACTCATTATTAAATTGACTCGTACGTTAAACAATATATATCAAAATGACCATCGAATAGTGGTTGAAGCAGGCTATTCATTGCCTTCTTTAGCTTATTATGCCATGAAACAAAACCTCAGTGGGCTACAGTGGGCAGGAGGAATTCCTGGGACGTTAGGTGGTGCGATCTTTATGAACGCTGGAGCATATCATTCTTCAATTAGTAATGTAGTAAGTGAAGTGTTAGTTCTTAAAGGTAGTGAATTAGAGTGGATGTCGAATAAAGCCTGTGAATTTGAGTATCGAAAGTCTATTTTTCAAGAGAATAGAGATTGGATAATCATTGCCGCAAGACTTCATTTAACTCAAGGTGATTTTAAGACAATTGAGTCGATAATGAATGAGCGTAGAGATAGACGATTAAACACCCAACCCTTAAGTGAGTATACATTTGGTTCATGTTTTAGAAATTTAGATAAACCAAGCTGGCAGTATATCGATGAATGTGGTTTACGAGGTCATCGCATTGGTGATGCTTCTGTATCAAGTAAACATAGTAACTTCATCGTGAACAATGAAAATGCGACATTCGAGGACATTATCAACATTATAGACTTAATTAAAGAGAAAGTTAAAACTCAATTTGGAGTAGATCTCGTGTTAGAAGTGGAGTCATTTAATTGGAAACACCATTAGCGACCATTCAAAATGAAATAAAACAGGAAAAGAAGCGAAAGAAGAAAAGAAGAATTAGAGCTTGGATTAAAGTCGTCGCTATCTTTTTGATACTCTGTTTGTTAGTGGTTGCTTTTGTTCAATACGACAAGAGCAAATATTCAAGAGTGAATCTCATTGCCATTAAAAACAATCATGTCTTAAGTGATGATGAAGTATTAGAGTGGAGTGAGGTGTCATTAGATGAAAGAGTTTATTTGCAAGTAGGGTTTTTAATTGAAAATAAAATCAATAACCATCCAATGATTGAAGATAGTAAGGTTTCCATAAATTACTGGTTACAATCTGTAAATATTCAGATTATCGAAAAAAAATTTATCGCTTATATCAATAATAATCAACAGACATCTTTATTGAGTGAAGAAGGACAATTATTAGCTATTACAGATTTGTCATTAATTGCTGACTTGCCTTTAATAAGTGGGTATACAAATGAACATTTTGAAGAGCTGGTCAAATTCTTAACACGCATTGAACCCTCTATTTATGGTTCAATTAGCGAAATGAGAAGAAAACCTACCTCATATGATGAAACCCAGATTGAGTTTCAAATGAGTGATGGAATTATCATTACAAGTCCTTTAAGTGGACTGGAACTGTTGACGAGTGAGAACTATTATGGTGTAATCAATAGGTTAGATTCAGACAAGCGCTGTATCTTAATTGATCCTTTTACTCAATCGATGGTTGCTTCGGTTTGTGAGTGATTAGTGTCATTTAATTATGAAAAAGCTTGTGCTATAATGAGTCATAAGTAAGGAGGAATTTGTATGTCAATTGATCGATCAACCCAACTTGGTACTATTAATATTAGCTCAGATGCGATCGCAATGTTAGCTGGTGGTGTCGTGATGGAATGTTATGGTGTTGTGGGAATGGCATCTCAAAAATTATTAAAAGATGGATTCGCTGAACTATTAAAACGAGACAACTTTTCTCGTGGGGTAGTTGTTAAGAAAGATGAAGAAGGATATGAAATCGACTTATATGTCATATTATCTTATGGGGTTAAATTAAGTGAAGTAATTGCCTCTATTCAAGAAAAAGTAAAATACACATTAGAAAAATCGTTGGAACAAACTTTTACAAAAGTAAATGTATATGTCCAAGGCATTAAGGTTATGAAGTAGTATGGATAAACTTACAGCAATTCAATTTAAGGAAATGATTGAAAGTGGTCGTAATAATCTCTTCAATCATTATCAAGAAATTGACCAACTGAATGTCTTTCCAGTGCCAGATGGAGATACTGGAACCAATATGAACCTAACCTTCACTAATGGTTTAAATGATATAAGAAATAGTAGCACCGATCACATTGGACAACTTAGTAAAGAGTTTTCACGTGGTCTTTTAATGGGTGCACGAGGTAACTCGGGGGTTATCTTATCACAAATATTTAGAGGGATTTCTCAAGCCATGGTTGAGAAAGAAACGATCAACTCTAAAGATTTAGCGCTAGCTTTAGATACAGGCCGTGAAGTCGCCTATAAAGCCGTTATGCGTCCAGTAGAAGGTACTATTTTGACTGTCATGCGTATGGCGGGTCAAAAAGTATTAGAATTTGTAAATAATTCAAAAGAACCTTTAACAATTATTGAAACTTTTGATTATTTTATGGAAGAAGCTCAAATTGCCTTAGATTATACTCCAGAATTACTTCCTGTCTTAAAAGAAGTAGGGGTTGTCGATAGTGGAGGAGCAGGCTTACTTAAGATATTTGAAGGTTTTCAAGCCAGTTTATATGGAAAGCCAATAGAAGCCAGCTCAACTCAACAAATGGGACATGTGGCGGTTCAAACTCAATTTGAACATGATGAGTTTGGTTATTGTACTGAATTTATTATTCAACTTAATGACCAAATGAAGACTGAGTTTAATGAAAGTCGCTTTAGAAATGAAATATCTAAACAAGGGGATTCATTGGTTGTCGTTAGAGATGAAGATATAGTAAAAGTACATATTCATACACTTAAACCAGGGGATGCTCTTAATTTTGGACAACGTTTTGGGGAATTTGTTCGTCTAAAAATTGAGAATATGACAGAACAACACCAAGCAATCTTAGTAGAAGAAGCTCATGGTGAAGTTAGTACTAATGAACATAAAAAATATGCGATTGTTTCAGTTTGTGCAGGGGATGGTCTAGCAACTTATTTCAAAGATTTAAGAGTTGATAAGATTATTGCTGGTGGTCAGACAATGAATCCTTCGACAGAAGACTTTGTGGCAGCGATTCAAGCCATTAATGCGGATCATATTATCATATTACCTAATAACTCCAATATATTTATGGCAGCTAAACAAACAGCTGAAGTATTAGAAGATAAGGACATTACGGTCATTGAAACTAAATCAATCCCTCATGGACTTTCCGCATGTATCAGTTTCAATCCTGAAGTATCACTTGAGGAAAACATTGAGGCGATGACAGAAGCAGTAAATGATACTAAAGCAGGTTCAATTACTTATGCGATCAAGGACACCAGCATTGATTCTGTAGAAATTAAAGCGGGTGAATATATGGCTTTAGTTGGTAAGGAAATCATTGTGAGTGTGAGTGATAAAGATGAAGCTTTAATGGCACTAGTTGATTCAATGATTGATGAAGAGAGTGAAATCATCACCTTGATTGCTGGTGAAGACATTGAAGAAAATCATGCTCAAGAATTAGCAGAAACTTTAGAAGAAAAATACGACTTAGATGTGGAATTGGTTCTTGGCGGACAGCCAGTCTATTCTTATATGGTAGGTGTTGAATAAGTCATGTTGACGCCAAAACAACGTCAAAACTTATCAAGTTATTTCAATCAGCAAGACTTTGAGGATAAAGACGCATTAGCTATTTATCCTTTTCGTTATGAGACACGGACCATCAAAGATGAAAATAGTTGGCAAGTAGGGGATGAAGTCATTTTTAGCGCAAGGATTGTCTCTCCAATTTCTATTTTTCGACGTTCCTATAAACAAGCTATTGTACGTTTTGAGGCACAGACAGATACTCACCTTTATAAAATTGTAAGCTTTAATCCTTATCTAAAGAAAGATTTGGAAGGACAACAAGTTACAATCATTGGTAAAGTATCTAAGGCACATGAAATTAATGCGACGAGTGTAAATCTTAAACCAATTCATGAACAAACGGGAATATTTCCAGTCTATCCACTTAAGGGTAAATTGAAACAATACCAAATGCGTCAAATCATGAAGAAAGTGGTTAAAGAAAATATTCAGTCTGTTACTGAAAGAGTTCCGGCTAAGTTTAGTGAACGTTATCGCTTGTTATCAACACAGGAAAGCATTAAACAAGTTCATCAACCAAGTTCTTTACAACATCTAAACTATGCGCTTAGAACACTTAAGTATGCGGAGTTTCTAGACTATCAAGTCGCTCTTTTACTTCAAAAAAGATTATTAAAATCAGAACATAAACCACTAAAGACTATTAGTGATAAAAAGTTAAATGAGAAAATTGAGTCACTACCATTTCAATTAACAGATGATCAACTTACATCACTTCAAGATATTAGAAATGACCTTTCATCTTCATTGAGTATGACACGTCTATTACAAGGAGATGTGGGTTCTGGTAAAACTATTATTGCTTTATTGGCTAGTTTTATTGCGGTTCAAAATGGTTTTCAAGTAGCTTATCTGTGTCCTACTGAGGTGTTGATGAATCAACATGCTTCAGCCTTTAGAGAGTTTTTTAACGATTCAAATATTTCAGTGTTATCGTCTTCATTAAAAACAAAAGAGAAACAAGAAGTACTGGATAATCTTGAAAGTGGTCATACCCAGATTGTGGTGGGTACCCATTCATTATTTTCTGAATCGACAGAGTTTAATAATTTAGGACTAGTTATTATTGATGAACAACATCGTTTTGGAGTCAATCAAAGACAAGCATTAATTCAAAAGGGCTATAAAGTTGATACGTTGATGATGTCAGCGACACCGATTCCTCGTTCTTTAGCAGCCGTTTTGTATGCTCATTTAGATGTGTCGACGATTGAGACGATGCCAAGTTCACGTAAAAAAGTCATTACAAAACTTGTTAAACAAAATAGTATGATTCCTATAATGGATACGATTGTAGAGCGTATCAAAAACAAGGATCAGTGTTATGTTGTGTGTCCTTCAATAGATCAATCGACATTAAAGATGCGTAATGTAAAAGATGTTTATGATCAATTAGTGAAACACTATGGACATCAAATAAATATCGCTTTGATTCATGGTCAATTATCGAGTGAAGAAATCAATAATGTTCTATTTGAATTTAAGAATCAAAGAATTGATTTACTAGTCACAACGACTGTTATTGAAGTTGGCCTTCATGTTCCTACAGCGAACACCATGGTGATTTATGATGCGGATCGTTTTGGTCTTGCTCAAATTCACCAATTACGTGGTAGAATAGGACGAGATGGGACAGAAGGTTTATGTTATTTATTAACAGATTCTAAGGATGTCGATAGCATTCAAAGACTTCAGTACTTAATTGAAACAAGTGATGGTTTTGAACTTGCTTATTATGATTTAAAAATGAGGGGTACTGGTGATTTGTTGGGTGAAAGACAATCGGGCATTCCAAACTTTTTATTATCTGATATCATTAAGGATGAAAAGATTTTAGTTCAGGCTAAAGAAGATGCTTTTGAATTATTGAAGGCTAATGATGAAGAGAGTAGACAATATGTAGAGTCTATTGAACAACAAATGGATCAAATATTATTACAAGCAGCAATCTGATAGAAAGGATGTCACTTATGAAACTTATGGAATGGCTCAATGAACAAGAATTAGTGATTAATGATTTAAATCTTATTAAACAAGCGTTCATTCATTCATCTTATGTCAATGAGAGTAAAGTTGTTTTTGAAGATAACGAAAGATTAGAGTTTATAGGTGATGCGGTCTTACAACTATTGAGTGCTAAGTTTTTATATCAACAAATTCCACTCTTGAGTGAGGGACAGATGACTTTGTTGCGCTCACAATTAGTGAATGAAAAAGCTTTAGCTACTTTTGGAAGACAACTAAAAATAAATGAACACTTAATTTTAGGTGCTGGTGAGCTTAAAAATGGCGGTAATGAAAGAGATTCTAATATTGCGGATGCTTATGAAGCCTTATTGGGAGCCCTTTATTTAGATGGTAATCTAGAAAATGTCGATAAGATATTTAATAAGAGTGTTGTTCCCGCATTTTTAACCCTTGAAACCTTAGATGTCATGGACTATAAAACAAAATTACAAGAATTTATGCAATCTGATACCCGTAAGACGGTGACTTATGAAGTCATTTCTACTACTGGTCCTAGTAATAATCCGACCTTTGAATCAGTAGTAAAGATGGATGGACTTATGTTAGGTAAGGGTAAGGGATCGTCGAAGAAAAGATCTCAACAAGCGGCCGCGAAAGATGCATTAGAAAAGTTGGTGAAATAATGGAAGCTTATGAATTATTGAAACAGTGTGGTTTATCTCAAGATCAAAGTGCACTTTTTAAAAATGAACCTCTTATAATTACTTATTCAACTTCAAGTAATCTTTTACATGTGACTTTTCCGGTTATTAAATTGGTACCCTTTAATCTTTATGAAAGAATTGTTAACCAGTTAAATAATCGTTTTAATTGTGAAGTCTTGGTGACACTTGATTGTGAAACACAATCTTTCAGTTATCAAAATTTAATGAAGTACATCATGTATATCACCAAAGATTACAAAATTGATGAAAGAATATTAAATTTTTCAACGCGTTTAGTTGATCAACAACTTTATTACATGGTTAATAATGATGAACAGACAGCAATTATTAAAGATGCCATGTATCTTTTAAAAACAGCGTTAAATGAAATTGGTATTTTATTAAATGTTAATTATGAACACCGACAAAACAATACGAAGGTTAATGTTGAATCTGAGATTGAGATAGCTTTGACTAAAGTCGTAAAACCACAACCTAGGAAAAGGCGTAAGACAAAGATTGAGAATAATACCGAAGTTGCTTTACATCAATTGGTCGATGAAGTGTCTAATATTAAGACAAAGGGTGTTATTTTTAAGATTGACCAGCGAGTGACTCGTGCTAAAAACATTGAAGTTACGGTCTTTATTTATCATCAACAAGATGCGATTGAGGGTACATTATACATAAATGAAGAGGAAGAGTTTGACTACAAAGTAGGCCAATCAGTGATGTTGTATGGAAATTATGAATATAACTCCTATCGTAAAGAGAATCGTTTGAGAATATTTGATATTCAATTGATTGATGATTTGTATCCAAAAGTTGATGATGCGCCGCAAAAGCGTATTGAACTCCATGCTCATACTAAGTTTTCAGAAATGGATGGTATTAGTGATACTGCTCAATTAGTGGAGAGGGCGTATCAATATGGTCATGATGCGGTAGCGATTACAGACCACATGGTGGTTCATGGCTATCCTGCAGCTCAAAGAGCGATGAATAAACTTAATAAGGGCAAGCATCAAATTAAAGTCCTTTATGGTGTTGAAATGAATATGGTGGAAAATCAATTGAAACCACTGGTCAATCCTAAGAATCAAAACTTAATGGATGCGACCTATGTCGCCTTTGACTTGGAGACGACAGGGTTAAGTTCTCGTTTTGATGAGATTATTGAATTTGGGGCAGTTAAGATTGTTAATCAATCCATTGTTGATAGTAAACAGTTCTTTATTAAGCCTACACAAGAGATTCCAGCGTATATTCAAAAACTTACTGGAATATCTTCTAAGGATACAGAGAATGGACTTGAACTAAAGGATGCACTGATAAAAATTAAAGAGTTTGTTGGGGATAGTATTTTAGTTGCCCATAATGCTACATTTGATATGAGATTTTTACAACAAGCACTTATTAATCAAGATATGAAACCACTTGAAAACACAGTATTAGATACTTTAGATCTGTCTAGGTTGATGATTGATCTTAAGCGTAGTTACACCTTAGGTTCTGTGGCTCGTCATTATCGTATTGCTTATGATCAAAACGTAGCACATAGAGCGGATTATGATGCTCAAGTGTTAAGTTCTGTTTTAATTTCTCTTTTAACAGATTGTGAAAGAGAAGGAATTCATAACACTTCTGATTTAATGAAGATTAATCAAAATACGTCATCTGTTGATAAGGCTATGAAATATCACGTAAATTTATTGGCCAAAAATGATGAAGGTCTAAAGGCTATTTATGAATTGGTGTCCTTATCTCATACACAATATTTACGTTTTAGAGGTAAGTCTATTAAGAAGAGTAATGAATCTAATGCGGAACCACGTATTCCTAGACATGAGATAGAACGATTGAGAGAACATCTCTTGGTTGGCTCTGCTTGTTATAATTCATTGTTGTTTGATATTGCGAAAACTGGTTCTCTATCAGAGCTAGAAGAAGAGATGAAGTTTTATGATTATATTGAAATTCAACCCTTAGAAAATTATAGACCACTTCTCTATACGACAAGTATCAAATCCGAAGAACAATTAATTCAGATATTAAAAGATATTATTTATATTGCTAAGAAGATGAATAAGCTAGTCGTTGCGACTGGAGATGCTCACTATCTTGATAAGGAAGATAAAATCTTTAGAGATGTCTATGTTAATGCGATAGGTTTAGGTGGAGTGCGTCATCCTTTATATGTTTATGACAATACGATTCGTCAAAATAATGAATTACCTTATCAACATTTCCGCACGACTTCTGAGATGTTAGAGGGTTATCCGTATTTAGAGAAAGAGTTAGTGAAGGAAATGGTCATTGATAATCCTAAAGTGATTAGTGATCAGATTAGTGTGATTCAACCAATTCCTGATCAGTTATATACTCCTCATATTGAGGGTTCTGATGAAAAGTTAAGAGAGATTTGTTATTCTAATGCTCATCGAATCTATGGTAATCCTTTGCCAGAAGTAGTGGAGAAACGTTTAGTGCGAGAGCTAGAAGCTATTATTTCAAATGGTTATGGAGTCATTTATTATACTTCTTATCTACTGGTTAAACACTCGTTAGAACATGGTTATATGGTAGGTTCACGGGGTTCGGTAGGTTCTAGTTTTGTGGCTACGATGGCTGAGATTACCGAAGTAAATCCGTTACCTCCTCACTATGTGTGTGAACATTGTCATCATCACCAGTTTTTCTTAGATGGTGAATATTCTTCAGGATATGACTTAGATGCTAAAAACTGTCCACAGTGTAATGAACCTTTGATTCGTGAGGGTCAAAACATTCCTTTTGAGACTTTCTTAGGTTTCCAAGGTGATAAGGTTCCTGATATTGACTTAAACTTCTCAAGTGATTTCCAAGAACAAGCCCATGCGTTTACTAAAGAGATATTTGGTGAAAAGAAAGTGTATCGGGCGGGTACGATTGGTACGATTGCGGATAAGACCGCCTTTGGTCATGTGAGTGGTTTCTTTGAGGAACATCCCGATAAACAGACGGCACATAGTGCTTATAAAGAATATTTAACCCAAGGGAGTACAGGTGTTAAGCGTAGTACGGGACAACATCCAGGAGGAATTATCGTTATTCCTCAAGATATGGATGTCTTTGACTTTACACCATATCAGTTTCCAGCTAATAATCCAGAAGCTTCTTGGCTTACAACTCATTTTGAGTTTAATGATATTCATGATAATGTCTTAAAACTTGATATCTTAGGTCACGTAGATCCGACAGCGATGAAATACCTAGAGAAAGTATCTGGTATTGATCCTAAGGAAATTCCTATGAATGATCCTAAAACAATGTCACTCTTTTCTTCAACAGATGCCTTGATGATAGATGAGAGAAAGGCACTTGATAAAAACGGTGCGGTTGGTTTACCTGAGTTTGGGACTAGCTTTGTTAGAAAAATTCTAGATGATACAAAACCTACACACTTCTCTGATTTGGTAAGAATTTCAGGTCTTTCTCATGGAACGGATGTATGGCTGGGTAATGCTTCAGAGTTAATTTCTTCTGGAGAACTATCATTACAGAATGTTATTTGTTGTCGAGATGATATCATGACCGATTTAATTCATAAAGGACTTGATTCTAAAATGGCTTTTGCGATTATGGAATCTGTTCGTAAGGGCAGGGGACTTAGACCTGAATGGATTGAGGCCATGAATGAACACAATGTATCGAATTGGTATATTGAATCATGTTTAAAAATCAAATATCTTTTCCCTAAGGCTCACGCTGTAGCGTATTGTATGATGGGCTATCGCGTCGCATGGTTTAAGGTGCATCATCCACTTGCTTTCTATGGACAATTTTTCACACTACGTGGAGATGCCTATGAAATAGAGACCATGATGGGTGGAGCGGATGTCATTTTAGCTCGCATTAATGATATTAATACACGTCGTAATTCTTATAACATTGAAAACAAAGTAACTAATAAAGAGATTCAACTATTGACTACCCTAGAGGTCGCATTAGAGATGACATTAAGAGGATACAACTTTGCGCCGTTGAATATTAATTCATCACCTGCAGTTGAATTTTTACCAGATCCTAATCATGATAAACAACTCATGATTCCTTTTGTGGCAATGGATGGACTTGGCAGTAATGTTGCTCATTCAATTGTAAGTGCTCGTGAAGAGAACGCCTTCCTTTCCTTAGAGGATGTCCAAGCACGTACTGGTTTGAATCAAACTCTTGTTAATGAAATGAAGAAACTCAATGCTACAGATGGCTTATCAGAGACCAATCAAATCTCACTGTTTTAGTTGAAAGATAAAAAAATCATTGATCAAGTATCAAACTATTGTCAAAGAATCATTCGTATTTCTGATGGAAAAATTATTATTCATTTATAAAGATTGCTATTTTAGCTAATCAACAGTTGGTTTAAATTTGAAATAATATGAAATCATGCTATAATGTAAATGATATTTAACAAAGGAGTGGTTGCGCCACTCCTTCTATTATGTTTAAAGAGGTGTTGAGTGAACAATTTAGATCAAATAAAAGAAATCATCGAACCGCTATTAAATCAACATGATTTTAAATTATTTTCTATCTCATGGTCGAAATTTCAACATATGAAAACCCTAGAGATTTTAGTCTATCATGATGATAAAGCAGTGGATTTAGATGGTATTGCTCAAGTCAGCGAACTTCTTTCTTCAGCAATTGATGAAAGTAATCTAGTAGAAGAAGAATACCTATTAGATATCGGTAGCGCTGGTGCCGAAAGAGAATTGGAATTGGATCAATTAGACGAGAGCTTAAACAAGTATGTTTTTGTTAAGTTTAGAAATCCTCTCCAAGGAGCAGACAGTGTGTATGGCGATTTAGTTGAAATTAATCAAGATTCTATTACGATAGAATATCGTGTCAAACATGCTAAAAAGAAGATTGAATTAGATAAAGAAAATGTAGCGAAGATTCGCTTAGCAGTCAAAGTGTAAGGAGTGACTATGAATATTAATAACCTTGTCGAAGCGATGGCAAGTATTGAAGAAAATCGCAATGTATCTCAAGAAATCATTATTGATGCGCTAAAAGAAGCTTTAACTAAAGCTTTTCGTAAACAAATCAATATTCCTGATGCCAATGTAAGTATAGAAGTTGATGAAAAAGGTGAAATGCGCCTGTATCAACAATATGAAGTGGTAGAAGAAGTAGAAGATGATGAACTACAAGTTGAGTACAAAGAAATTATTAAACGTGATCCTAATTTAGAAATTGGTCAATTCTATAAGATAGAATTTCCTATTGAAGATATTGGACGCGGTGCCGCATTATTAGCCAAACAAGTCTTAAAACAAAAGATTCGTGAAGCTGAAAAACAAGCTGTCTATGATGAATATATCGATAAATTAGATGAAATGATTATCGGTGAAATTGAATCAGTAGAAGAAAAGTTTTCAGTCGTCAACTTAGGTAAAGCACTTGCGATTATGCCTCGTGCTCAACAAATTCCTGGTGAGATGTATCGTGAAGGCCAACGTTATCGTGTGGTCATTACTGAAGTCATCAAGGACACTAAGGGTGCCCAAGTTATTGTCTCACGTTCTGATGAAAAGTTAGTCAAACGTTTATTTGAAAAAGAAGTCCCTGAGATTTATGATGGTGTCGTCGAAATTAAAGCGATTGCTCGTGAAGCAGGCGAACGTACTAAGATGGCTGTTTATTCAAAGAATCCTGAAATTGATCCCATTGGAGCATGTATTGGACCTCGTGGTTCTCGTGTTCAAGTGGTTATCGAAGAACTTAAGGGTGAAAAAATTGATATCTTTGAATGGTCAGATAATCCAATTGAATTAATTAAAAATGCTTTATCACCAGCTCAAGTATTAGCCGTTTTCCCTAACCCTGAAAAGAAAGGTCTCATTGTCGTCGTTGATGATGGACAACTTTCTTTAGCAATTGGTAAAAGAGGTAAAAATGCTAGACTAGCAGTCCGTCTAACGGGTTCTAAGATTGATATTAAATCAGAAACTGAAATGAGTGAATCTGGGGTCGATAGCTATGCGCTAATGGCAGATTATCAAGCTTCTATTGATGAAAAGCGTCTTAAAAAACTTGCTCAACAAGAAGTGATTGAAGAAGAAGTTGTCATAGATGAAATTGAAGTAGATGAAGTCATCATTGATGAAATCATTGAAGAAGTAGAAGAGCTTGAAGAAATTGCTGAAGTTGAAGAAGTAGTAGAAGTGATTGAAGAAATTGAAGAGATAGAAGAAATAAAAGAAGAAATAACTGAGATTGAAGATGAAGAGGAAGAAGAGATTGTCGTAGACATAAAACAAGCTCTCAAACCACGTCATGATTATGTCTCAAAATTTGAAGAACTTGCGGCTGGTAAAAAGACTCAAGAACAATTTACGTCTCGTAGAAGAAAAGATAGAGACAGTGAAAAACGTATCAATACTGCTGAATTACTCAAAGAAATTGAGTATGAAATTAAACCCGAATATTCAGAAGAAGAACTTGCGGAAATTGAAGAGCAAAAAGCTCGCGAAGAAGCCTCTCTATGGGATGACGATATTGATTATGATGCATTCGATGATTATTATGACGAGGACTAATGGCTAGAAAAATACCATTAAGAAAATGTATCGCTACTGGCGAACAACTTCCTAAACAAGAATTATTACGTATCGTCAAAACACCAGAAAATAAAATTGTCATCGACCCTACTGGTAAAAAGAATGGTCGAGGAGCTTATATTAAAAAAAGCATTGAAGCACTCAATATCGCAAAAGATAAGGGTTTATTAAAAAGAGCATTAGGAGTTGATATTCCAGATGAGGTCTATGAATCAATTAGAGATTACCTCTCTTAATTCCCAAGCGCTTAATCGCTTAGGAATCGCTCAAAAAGCAGGTAAATTGATAACTGGTGAGCAAGTGCTAAAGTCCATCCGCAATCAAGAAGCACAATTAGTGATCATCGCACAAGATGCTTCTAATCGAACAAAAAAACAACTTACAAATAAATGTAAGTATTACAACATTCAATACCATATCGGTCTAACAATCGATAACTTATCCAAAGCTATTGGAAAAAATAATCGTGTCGCACTAGCAATTAGCGATCGACACTTTGCCAATATGTTATTGAAAAACAATGAGGAGGGAATTATATAGATGTCTAGAAAACCAACAAGAAGATCAAAAAACAAGAAAGGCTCAAGAAATAGAAACAACAAGCAGGTTTCTGATTTTAAACCAAAAGGCCCCAAAGTAACAGAAATTACATATTATGAAGGAATTACAGTCGGTGAATTAGCGAATCGTCTGAGCAAAAATGCATCAGACGTCATTCGTGTATTATTTATGATGGGAACCGCTGTCACTATTAATGACGGATTAAGTGACGAATTAGTCGAGTTAGTCTGTCTTGAATATGAAGTAGATGCCACAAAAGAGGAAATTGTAGACGAAGTAAGTCTTGTGGATACTCAAGAAGACGATCCAAAAGATTTAGTCTCAAGACCTCCAGTCATCACTATTATGGGACACGTTGACCACGGTAAAACAAGTCTATTGGACTCCATCCGTAACGCTAAAGTTACAGATGATGAATTTGGAGGAATTACCCAACATATTGGAGCCTATCAAATTCAAATAGGTGGTAAAAAAGGACGTAAGTTAACGTTTTTAGATACCCCAGGACACGAAGCCTTTACATCCATGAGAGCCCGTGGTGCCCAAATTACGGATATCGTTGTCATAGTCGTCGCAGCCGACGATGGAGTAATGCCTCAAACTAAAGAAGCATTAGACCATGCTCGTGCAGCAAAAGTCCCTATGATTATCGCCATCAACAAGATGGATAAACCAACCGCTAATCCAGACCGTGTTAAAAATGAATTAATGGACTTAGAAGTCATGCCCGAAGAGTATGGTGGCGAAGTACCATTTGTCGAAATTTCAGCCCATACAGGTAGTGGAATTGACGAACTATTAGAAACCATTCAACTCATGGCAGATTTACAAGAGCTCACAGCTAACCCTAAACGCTTAGCCACAGGAACTGTAACTGAAGCTAGACTTGATAAGGGCAGAGGACCTGTCGCGACATTATTAGTACAAAACGGGACACTCAATACCTCAAGTCCAATCGTCGTAGGCGCCAGTCATGGACGTGTCCGTAAGATGGTAGATGATAAAGGTCGTGAAATCAAAGAAGCCTTACCATCAACCCCAGTTGAAATCATCGGTTTAAGTGATGTACCTGAAGCAGGAGATCTCTTTAAGGCCTTTGAAGAAGATAAAGCTGCTCGTTCCATTGCGGACAGTCGCTTAGATCAAAAGATTGAAGCAGATAGAAATAAATCATCAGCTATTTCGCTTGAAGATTTAACTCAACATATTCAAGATCAAGCACTACAAGAAATTCCAGTAGTATTGAAAGCAGACGTCCAAGGTTCCGCAGAAGCTGTTAAAGCATCATTAGAGAGAATCGATGTCGAAGGCGTCCATGTTAACGTCATACGTGCTACCGCAGGAGCAATCAGTGAATCTGATATTATGTTAGCGGCCGCATCAAATGCGATTGTATACGGCTTTAACGTTCGTCCTAACGCAAACGTACGTAAAAAGGCGGAAGAAGAAAAAGTTACTATTCGACTTCACAATATTATTTATAAAGCAGTCGAAGAAATGGAACTCGCCATGAAAGGAATGCTCGCTCCTGTCTATGAAGAAGTTATTTGGGGTCAAGCAGAAGTACGTCAGCTATTTAAGGTATCACGCTTAGGTACTATTGCCGGAAGCATGGTCACTGATGGAAAAATTAAGAGAGATTCCAAAGTAAGACTTATTCGTGAAGGTATTATTGTCTATGATGGTAAATTAGGAACACTACGTCGTTATGAAAATGATGTCAAAGAAGTTGCGGCAGGTTATGAATGTGGTATTACCATCGAAAACTTCAACGATATCAAAGAAGG